>ENA-ORXM01000193-ORXM01000193.1-marine-metagenome-genome-assembly--contig:-NODE-193-length-119879-cov-62.054540_pt1 | contig 119879 bp, 90 predicted proteins | sample MGYA00237867_ERZ511480 | MGnify/ENA primary metagenome ERZ511480 (study PRJEB26309, sample SAMN06266103) | marine metagenome | isolation source: Algal blade | place: United Kingdom:Sidmouth, United...
TTTCTCGGCTATTCTCGACGCCGTCAACCGCACACCGTTCATCCCTACAACCTAACCTTTTAGCTCTAAATAGTTACAGAAAATCTTTGTCAAAGTCTTTACTTGCTCTAACTTCGGGAATTGTTGACTGCAAACCATTATCTACTCGGTCATTCCTCAAATTATCCCCCCCGTACATCTCCTTTACCATGTATCGCTGGGACATCAATGTGCGTATGTCGACTATCATTGGCTTTGCTGGCGGTGGCGGTATTGGCTTCCTCTTGCAGCAGAACATCAACCTGCTCAACTACCGGGCCGCGAGTGCGCAGATCCTAGCGATTGCGATTGTGGTGTTGATCATGGATTATGTAAGTTCGGCGCTGCGGCAGCGGGTTGTGTAGGAGCGTTTACCCCGCCAGTAAATACAGATTCTCCGCCAGTAGCTCCAGCCATACCTCGGATCCTACGGGATACAATTGCTCTTCGCTCGGATCATAAACCGCAGCGGCGATCAAGTGTCCGTCTACGTTAACATCATACTCGGCAAGTGAGCCAAGATAGGCGGTGCGGTGGACGGTCCCTTTGAGCGCGGTGACTGTTGAGTCGGGTTCCGAACCGTGTAGGCGAATCGACTCAGGGCGGGCGAGCAATAATGTATTGCTATCTTCAATCTTGGCGTCGCTTATTTCTGGGCTGGCGGCAGGAATTGTCAGCCGTTTGCCCAGAAGATCAATATTCCATCCGCTCTTCTCTTCCCCATTAACCGTCACTGGCAAAAAGTTGGCCTGCCCAATAAAGTCGGCCACAAAACGATTTTGCGGACGGCGATAGATCTCGACTGCGCTGCCCGCCTGCTGAATGCGCCCCTGATCCATGACCACAACCAAATCTGACAGCACCATGGCCTCATCCTGATCGTGGGTGACGTAGACGCTGGTGATGCCTAGCTCTTGCTGAATGCGGCGGATCTCGCTGCGCATCGTCACGCGTAGCTTGGCGTCGAGATTGCTCAATGGCTCATCGAAGAGAAGTACTTTTGGCTGCATGACGAGCGCCCGTGCAAGCGCCACTCGCTGCTGTTGACCACCGCTCAGCTCGTTGGGCGCGCGATTTTCTAGCCCGCCTAGTTCGGTCATCTCTAGCGCGTGACCCACCTGTCTGCTGATCTCGCTGCGCCCCAATTTTTTGATCTTCAGCCCGTAGGCAATGTTTTCGAAGACGGTGAGGTGGGGGAAGATGGCGTAGCTTTGGAAGACCATAGCCATATCGCGCACATTGGGCGGCTGCTCGTTGATCACGTCGCCATCGAGCACGATGTTGCCCGCGGTTGGGAACTCGAAGCCCGCGATCAGCCGTAGCGTGGTCGTCTTGCCGCAGCCAGAGGGGCCAAGCAGGGTGACGAATTGGCCGCGTTCGATGGTCACGCTGACGTCGTTGACGGCGATGACATCGGTTGCGCCGCTGCGGCCGGAGAATGTTTTGGTTAGGTTTTTTAGTTGTAGAAACATAGGGAAGAAGTTTTCAGTTTTTTAGTCATCAGTTGGTCAGTTTTGGGTTCGATACGGTTACTGGGCTGAATTGCCATCAGAGAACCTTACTGACTCTGAACTCAGAGTCAACCATCGTAATTTGTAGTTCAAGTGCAAGGCCAATTCGGCCTTTAGCTGTTCGCCAAACGTGTCTAATTGCACTATGTGGGATATTGAGGCAGTCGTTGTGCCAAGACGTATTCCCTTCAAACTTGAGTTCAAAATCATCAGTATTGCGAGCCGTCAGAACAATTCTGTCCACATCAACTCGGAAGAAACGAGGAGCTTCCCCACCACCTCCATACCCGCCACCTCCAGCGACTAAATCGTTATAACTTGCCACGACTCCACCCACTAATTCGATGTCATTTAAGAACTCATCGTTTTCTTGGATATATAAGGCCTTGAGTCGTATTTGATTTGCACGTGACATATCAGTTATGAATTCTTCTGTCTGTATGGGGCCAAGTATCAGTTTCGTTTCGTCAATCCGGCGAACAATCTTGAGCGTTTTATTCGGGCTCTTAACCCAAATAGGTTTTGCAGATGCGAAAATTCGAAATACAAGCAACGACTTTCCTTCGTATTTAAATTCGTCACTTTCAAATAATGGTGCTGGCTCGCAACATTCCTTAATAGCGTTCTCAATACTTCTTCGAGTAGTGGAGATATTATCAAGACCGGCAACTTGAGCTTGGCCTTTAGACTCTGAGACTCCAAAAATTAGGTATCCACCATCCGAATTAGCAAACTGGCTGAAATCCGAAGCTAACTCTGTCTTGCGCTCATCCTTACAAATTTTATGGCTACATCCTTCCTTGTTGGCTGGCTGAGGCAGTGTACACTTTTTTTGATCTGGCTTTAGCTTCAGCTCAAGTGTGTGGCTCTCTCGCAGTTGGTTCGGATCGAAAAAATCAATGAATTGACCTAATGACATTTGGTACCTCGCTGTAGTTTACCCCACGCTCAAATCGACCGCTTCGCTACCTGCGTACGTTCTGCCCAACCACCAGTAGACCAACCCGATCGCGGCAAGCACAATCGCGATTAGAATCACAGAATAGGCTGCGGCGACGCTCATACCGCCCTGTTCCACCTCGCTGAGGATCCAGACGGTGAGGATAGGCCATTCGGGCGTGGTGAGGAAGATAATGGCGGAGAGGCTGGTCATGTGACGGGCGAAGGCGAAGATGAGACCGGCGATAAACGCGGGCACGATCAGCGGCAGGGTGACGTTGCGGAAGGTGTACTGCGCGTCGGCTCCTAGATTGGTGCTGGCTTCCTCGATGGCAGGATCGATTTGCTGGAGAGCTGCGACCCCAGCACGGACGGACGCGGGCAAGCTGCGCACGGCGTAGGCAGCAATGACGATATATGGGGTACCGACGAGGGCAAGCGGTCTCCCCCAAAAGACGAGTGCGGCGCAGAAAATTAACAACAGGGTTGCCACAAGCCAGCGGGCCGCGGCTTTCACCTGTGTCACCAAAAAGACGCCGACCATGAGATAGGTAAAGCCCATAATGGCCATGGTAGGGCGGGTGAAGACGGTGATGAAAACGGAGAGGCGGTTGACCACTTTGGGCCAGTTGACGCCGGGCAGGGTGCGCCCCCAGCGGGCCAGTGGCTCTGTGACTAGTGGGCTTAGATTGTAGATGATGAGCCAGCCGATCATGGCTGTTAGAGTCCAGCCGATCAGCCGCCGTCGCTTTGGTTCGGCAAAGAAAAGGGCCAGAATCATGACCAGCGCGAGACCCGCCGCAATGAGGTAGCGCCAGCCATCTTCAGAGATCTGCAAGAGATAGGGTAGCCAGTTAAAGTAGTAGCCGACGATGGTGCCAACGGTTAAGATGCCAACACGAACCAGCCAGCCGACTGCAACCTGCGAGACGAGATACGCGGCCATGAGCGCATAGAAGATGCCAACTACTATCATAGGCGCGTTGATGAAGGCGATGATGTAACCGATGCCCAGTATGGTGCCAGGGACTGCGCCGCCTAGGTTGGAAGTAAAGTCTAGCGTCTGCTTGCCGATGAAGGCTTTGCGCACCACTAAATAGGCGATGACCATACCAATAATGCCCGCAATGGGGGTCGCAATGGTCGACAAAAAGGTGGTCGAGAGAATGGCGTTGAGACCACGGCTGAACGCGGTCTGATAGTGGGTGAGATCGGGTGCGTAGTTGATGCCCCACAGGGTGGTAAATGAGCCCAGTAAAATGGAGAGATAGAGGACCATAATGAGGAAGAGCACCACAGATGTGACTGCGATAAAGCTCCAGCGGATCAGCGGCTCTTTGACCCGAATCTGCCCGCCGCTTGGCTTGCCCGTTACCGCTACGTAGGATCGGCGGGAGACGTAATAGCGCTGCAGGAGGAAAATGGTCAACGTGGGGATCAGCAGGATGAGCGAGAGTGCCGCGCCTTTTTGCTGATCGAATAGCCCGTTGATGGCCAAAAAGATTTCGACTGAGAGGACGTTGGCGTTGCCGCCTAGCAGCAGCGGGTTGCCCAAGTCTGCCATGGATTCCACAAAAAGGAGCAGAAACGAGCCAGCCATACCCGGGATGAGCAGGGGCAGGGTGATGGTGCGGAAGATGTGGAGCTTGCTGGCACCAAGGCTGAGCGCGGCTTCTTCCATGGATGGGTCGAGCCGTTCGAGCATGGAGCGGATGATCAAATAGGCGACGGGGAAGAAGGTGATGATCTGCACGAAGACCAGCCCATCTAGCCCATAGATATCATTGGCTCCGGCAACAAAGCGAATGCCAAAAAGTTGCTTGGTCACCAACCCGTTGCGGCCAAAGAGTAGAATGGTGGCGATGGCGATAGCAAAGGGGGGCGAGATGGTGGGCAATAATGTAAAAACGTGAAAAAAGCGTGCGCCCGGCACATCACAGCGCACCATAGTGTAGGCGAAAATAAAGCCGAGCAAGGTGCCGCCGGTGGCTGTGTAGAGGCCCATGAGCATAGTGCTACTTAGCAATTGCCAATTATAGGCGCGATAATCTGGCCGCACAAAACGTTCGAAATATTCGAGGCTAAAGTTGCCGGTTTCTAGCTCGAAAAAACCTTGCCAAATCACCCGCAGCAATGGATAGGCGACAAAGAGCAGCACAAATACGCCGACGATGATTAGGCCCATGGCAAGGACTGGATCTTGACCGATGAGGCGTAGCTCTTGGTAGCGTTGCCAGAGGCGGGAGCGTTGGGTTGTGGGGATGGGTGCTTTGGTTTCTAAGGACATGTTTAAATGGTTTGATTCGATCTCACACTCTTCTGGGGGCTATGTTATTCAAGACCTGCTTTGTTGAACTCATCCTGCATCGCAGGCAGATTATTATATTGGCTGCGGATCTGGGCGATCTGCTTCACCCACTCGCTGTGGATAACTGCTTCCTCGACGCGCTTTAAGCTGAGGAGGCGCTCTATTAGCTCGCCATGACGTTTCGTCTGTCGGCAAGCTTCAATGAAAGATTCGTCATCGAGAGTATCCGCTTCAAGCTGAAGAAGAAAGCCACCATAGTGACGAAGCGCCCAATCGCCTATCCGATTTGGGGCCGATGAAGGCATATTATCGCGCACCCATTGAGCGACCATGGCTTTTTCTTCAGGGTTGCTATACTCAAAAAGTGGTTCAGGAATACTATCTGCAGCCCCGTAGCCGCCCATTTTTGTATCCCACTTCCAGATGTCAAACATGCTGCGCAGTATTTGCTCGCGCAATTTGGCATCGGTTGCGTTGGCTAGACAGATACCGAGACCTTCGCCTGCGGTGTCGATCAATCCGACGATTTCACCCTCTTCGTCGTAGTAAGATTCGTAATTGCTACAGATCCTTTGGGCAACCGAACTGTAGATGGTTATCGCGTTGGTCCAGTCGTCGGCTGCTGCGTATTGATCCCCCATGCGTAGAATGTCATAAATTGTGGATTCGCTTACGTAGCTATCATAGCCATAGTCGTAATCATAATCTGGCATGGCATTATCAATCTGCCGGATAATCAATTCCGGATTGATAGGCGTTGATTGACCACCCATGCTCACTCGCTGTAGCTCAATCAGCGATTCTAGATCTGGATGCCGGCCCACCATCTTTTCGATTAGCGTCACTAAATCATTCTTATCCCACTCGGCCAATGCGCTTGCTACCTCTTCTACTTTTGTGAATTCTTGGGGCTTATGAATCCAAGTGAGGAGAAGGGCCACGCAATGCTTGCAGCTATTGCCTACAGGACAAGAGCAATTTGTGGATGCAATGCCTTTATTATTTAACTCAATCTGTACACGATAGGGAACGGACACACTGCCATAACACTGTCCTTTGAGCATTGTGCCCTGCATGGTCGGTTGCTGTATGGCATCGTTGGTGTAGTAGCCGCGACCGCGCTTAAAAGAGCCACTATCAAATTTAGATTGAATGTCTTTTTCTGTGAGTTTGGGGAGATTGGACATAATAAATTATTGTGATTGTTTTTAAGGAGATGGTGAGGATGGCAGCACTGTGCTGCCATCCTCACCATTTCGTCATATCGTCATCTAACTCATCTTGTCGAGCGTTACTCTTTTAACGAATCAGCATTCGCAATGTCATTGATAAAGCGATCTACAAAATCTTTTTTGTTCGAACCACAGTAATCAAAGTCATAGTCGATGAGTTGGACTTCCAGCAACTCTGGACGAGAGGCAGATGCGCCGTCAACTGTTGGTGCTTGGAAGGCTTCATATTTTGGACCAAGCTCTTGCGTGGCTGGATCCAGCGCCCAGTCGAACCACTTTTGAGCGGCATCGAGATGAGCCGCACCAGCAACGATCCCCATGCCGCCGATCTCGTAACCTGTGCCTTCTGCGGGGAAGCTTAGAACTAGTGGCGAACCTTTCTCCATTTCGGCCACAATATCGTGAGAGAAGACGATGCCAACTGCGGCTTCACCTTGGCCCACAAAGCGACCTGGGGCAGAACCGCTCTTGGTGAATTGGTTTACTTGCCCCGCATACTCTTGGAGGTAGGCCCAACCTTCTTCTTCGCCCTTGAGCTGGAGGATGGTACACATGGCGGTGTAAGAGGTACCCGAACTAGATGGGTGCGCCACCATAAGTTGACCGGTGAACTCCGGCTTGAGCAGATCGTCCCAGCTTGTGGGTGGCTCTACGCCCGGATTCTCGTCTAGCCATTGTTGATTCGTGGCAAAGCCAAGGGAGCCAACATAGACACCGGCCCAGTAGTTGTCGGGGCTAAGCATCAGAGCTGGATCTTTAATATTGGCCGAATTGGGCGATTCATATTGTTCTAACAATTCTTCTTGCTCGGCTGCGATAAAGCTGTCAATTGGGCCGCCCCACCAGATGTCGAACTGGGGATTGTCCTTCTCGTTGCGCAGACGGGTTAGTGACTCGCCACTGGACATGCGCACAAAGTTGACGGTAATGTCTGGATTGGCCTTTTCGAATTCGGCCTTCATGCCTTCGCACCACTGCACTTGAGGGGTACAAAGTAAGTTCAATTCGGTGCTGGCTGCCATTTCTCCATCGCCACTATCATTGTCCGGCGCGGCAGGTGGTGGCGGTGCTGGACAGGCAACTAGCGCCAAACTGAGAACCAAAAATAGCGAGGCTACTGCAAATCGTTTCATCGATTCCTCCTTAAGAAAATTAAATTGGTTTGAGATAAACAGAGATAAGATCTGAGTGAATTTTTACTGAAAAAACAAATTGTAAATGCCCTTGCGCTGTAATGATGGGGAGGCACAAGAGCTTTTGGGGGGGTCTGTTTGTGAGGTTTGTTAACAAAATGTCAACGGTAAAAGTATACAGCCATTTATTGTTATCTACAATAAACCGGCTGGTGTTGGGCATGTTTCATAGTGTGGGCGAAGAGTAGGTGGCGCTACGCATCAAATGCTTACTCCTTCAATCCGTTTAATGCCCGAACGGTTCAGGATGACCCGATGGCGACGATAGACTTTATCTTTTTTGGGTGCGCGAGCGGCGTATTTAGAGATTAAATTGATGTGGTAGACCTTATGAGTGGGTACGGTTATAAGCTCGTCGTCCTTAAGCATCAATCTATCTTGAATCGGATCGTCCATTTTGGAAAGAAATGATCGAATATCGTATCGGATGATATCATTAATACTCGTGATTTGGGTGGCTGCGCCCATAATCTCGCGAATGGCATCCGCAAAAAGGACAATGTCTTTCGTGTAGCGAATAATAGTTTCGCCAGCTCTGTCGTTTTCTATTTGTACAAAAGTATCGTAATCGCGGGCTTCATGGATACGACGAGGCAACTCATCTTCGCTTATAAACGAGACTTTTTCACGCAGAATGCCGATTTGGTGCTTTTTATCTTGGGTATAGATCGCAATTCTCCGATCATAGATGAAATTGTGCAGCGTGTTCATAAACAACCCGCGCCCAATTTCTTTCACTCGATCCTTAAACATGTAGCCAACAACAAGCGCAACAAAGAAAGGGAAGGTGAAGTTACCAAAGCGCCACTGGAAATAAAAGGCTATTGTTGTGGCAAAGATCATGGCGATGCCAGCCGCAATGGCCTGGGCAAAATGCTCTAATTTTTGGCCCTCGCGCTGCGTGCTTGTCGATAGATAGAGAATGCTGGACGCATACTTTTTTAGGATCGAGACGCGGTAGTTATAAAGCTCATTGTCCCCTTCCGTGTCCAGCAGAGATTCATATCCTTTTTCGCGCCGATGGGCAACTTCGGCATGAATGCGAGAGCGCAATAGCTCTTTTAGTTCTGTCATCTCTGCCAATTGATATTCGTCTAGAAGGCCCAGTAGTTCGATTAGTCCCTCTTCGAGCAATACGCTAATGGATTCATCGGTAAAGGTATAGCCAGTCAGGATGCTTTCGTCTATATTGGGCAAGCTGAACTCGGGCAAGAGGTTGTCGTAGCTTTGGCTAATTTGATGGGTGGCAGACAAAAATTCTTGAATAAGGTTGTCGCAAAGCCGATGCGCATTTCCGCCGGATGTATGTTCAAGCTGAATGCGCAGATGATCAATATGCTCGCGGATCGCGCTTTTGAGCATGGCGGCTAAGAGCTTTAACTGTTCGACAAGTGGCTTGATTTGGCGCGGATCAGTCACCCAGCCAGATTGCTGAATGATGGTACGGATAGCGTGTAGAGGAGAGTCTTTACTTGTGTCGAAGTCGCGCAGAATTAAGGTCGGTGTTTTGAAGCGGATGTAGTTTTTGAGATCACTGTAAAAATAGCGTTTGGGATACGTTTCTTCGCTAATCGCAAGTGTTCGGGGCGCAAAGATATAGGTCTCGACTTGGTAATGGGTCTGCTTACCCGAGTGTAGTTCATAGTCAAGTTTCAGTTCGATCTGATATCTATCATGCGGTAATACAGCTTGCTGGATTGATTCCATCATAAAATCATATATGAGCCAAGAAAAAAAGACAGGTTGTAGGCCCAGTATAGTTGCTACTAGGCTTACAACCTGTTGCTATCAGAATTTACAAACGTACTGCAAGTTTGTACGTACAAATTTACTAATCTCGTTCCGCTATGGTTTTAGCAGCGCTACAAAGATAAATATTTCTTAAGCATTACTCCAAACGAGCGTGTACGATTGTGCTATTGCAGAGCGTGAATGTGTTTATTCGAAGAAGGCGTTGTAGTTAGCCAATTCTTCGTTGGCTTTCTCAGCTGCTTCGTCGAGCGCTTCTTGAGCCGAGACACCATCATCGAGCACACGACTGTATGCCTGCACAACTAGCTGGCGAATTGCTGGGAATGGACCCGCTCGACCACCGAGTACGGCATAGTTCACCTCACCGTCTTTCATGGTTTCGGTGGTTGAAAGCTGATCAATAGCCGTCACAAAGTTAGGGTTCTCGTCCCAGAATGCAGTAAGCTCAGCATCATCCGAAATATCTGTCCGAACGGGGAAATAACCAGAACCTGTGTGCCACGTAATCTGCTGTGGACCCTCGGCCATAAACTTCATGAACTGCCATGCAGCGTCGTTCTTTGCGCCATCGTCAGATTTAAGCAACCAAAGGGCTGCACCTCCGATCACGACACCGTTGCGCTCGCTGCTGTCGGCATGGGGAATGAAGGCCGTAGCAACTGGGAACTCACTGTTGTTGATAACACCCGCGTCCGACGTGGAGTCGATCATAATCGCAGCTTGACCGGCTTGGAAGGTTGAATCTGTCTCGGACCATGTGCTGGCTAGGTTTGGTGCATAGCCTTCTGTGATCAGGCTCGTATAGAAATCGAAGACCTCTACACCTATTTCGCTATTGAAAATAGCTTCGGTGGCGCGACCAGTACGGCCATTGTTCTCGTTAAAGTAGAGACCACCACTGTTTGCCAATGTCTGCTCGAAGAACCAGCCAACCTGACCAAAGGTGAAGCAATACTCAGAAACGTCAGCCTCCATGATTTGATCACACATTGCCTTAAATTCTGAGAAAGTTATGCTGCCGTCGATACTATCAATGCCAGCCTCTGCCAACATCTCTGTATTATAATAGAGAATCGGCGTGGAGCTGTTAAAGGCCATCGCGACCATCCCTTGCTCATCCGAGTAATAATCTTTTACGGCTGGAATGAAGATGCTGTCATCAAAACCATCTGCCTGCATTAGTTCGTAGGCAGGGATCAATAAGCCGGTATCAAGCATTGTTTGCGATGCAATATCAAAGTTCTGAATAATGTTTGGAATGCCGCCCGTTTCCATTGTAGCAAGCAGGGCGTTATATGTGTCATCATAGCTGCCTTGATAAGTTGCATTGACGACAATACCATCTTGGCTCTCGTTAAAGCGATCAACTAGCTCATTGACCAATACGTCAAGTTCACCGCTCATTGCGTGCCAAAACTCAATCTCGACTGTACCATCTGCCATTTCATCGCTATTGGCCATTGTGTCACTGTCTGCATCGCTCTCGGCAGAAGTGTCAGCGTCTCCACTATCTGCTTCTGGCGCAGGGGCGGGTGTTGCACAAGCCGAAAGCGCCATTGCAAAAATTATCATTAGGCTGAGCAAGAATAATCTGTTTTTCATGAATTTTCTCCTTTGAAACTCTGTTAAAATTTGTTGAAAATAAAAACGATGAAGCAAATAAAGTAATCAGTGGATCAATATCCAATTACCGAACTCCTGACTACCAGATACTATCCTTTTAAGCCCGTCATCGCAATACCCTGTACAAGCTGCCGTTGTGCAATTAGAAAAGCGATCAACGCGGGGCCAAGCGCAATCATCGAACCCGCCATTACAGGCCCCCACTCTTGCCCACGTTCCAGATTACTCATAAAAAAGCGAATACCGATTTGCAGCGTGCGCATTTCGAATGTTTTGGTGATGACCAGCGGCCACAAATACTGATTCCACGCGTTGAGAAACGCAAAGATGGAAAATGCGCCGATAGATGCTTTGCTCAATGGGACGACGATTTTCCACAAGAAACGCCAGTTGCCCGCACCATCTATCTTCGATGCATCATGCAGCTCTTTAGGGATCGTGAGGAAGAATTGCCGCAACATAAAGACACCAAATGCGCTGGCAATGAACGGCACGATCAACCCTTGATACGAATCGGCCATGCCCCACTCTGAAACCAAAATAAAGTTGGGGATAAAGGTTAACTCAAATGGCACCATCAAGCTGCCGAGCACAATATAAAAAAGCAAATTTCGGCCAGGGAAGACCAGTATGGAGAATGCATACGCTGCCAAAATGCTAAAAATAACTTGCCCAATCGTAATCAAGCCGGACTGCACAATGCTATTAAGCATAAAGCGACCAAACGGTGTGCTGTTCCAAGCGGCTTGATAATTTTGCAGCGTCCACTCTTGTGGGAAAACTGTCGGCGGAAAGCTAGCCACCTGCGCTGGCAACTTAAAGCTTGTAAAAAAGGCAATAAAGATTGGCAGCGCAATCACTAGTCCCAGCCCAAGCAGAAGAATATGCACGGCAAGGTCTGTACCCGTAAATCTTTCTTTGCGTTTTGTTGTTGTATCAATTGGACTATCTAAAGAATCTATCATTGCCATGTGGGAAACTACTTTGCCACGTTAATCTTCGCTATTTCGATAATTGATTGAACACTTTACAACTCTCAATACTCTGCAACTCTTGCAACTTTTCTACTGATAGTGGACCTGTTTCTGCGCAGTGGCAAATTGAATATACGACATAATCACCACCATCAGCGCGAGCAGATATGCCTTTGCCGAGGCCAACCCACGCATGGGCGTCCCCACAAACGCATCATAGTAGATATCATAAACCATAGTTTGCGTCGCACGCCCAGGACCACCAGAGGTCAGCACGTCAATTTCGCCAAACGCTTGGAAGCTGTAAATAATATTGATCAATAAGAGGAAGAAGAGGGTGGGCGTAAGCAGCGGCAGCGTAATATGGCGAATGCGGTGCCACAAATTTGCGCCATCGATCTGTGCAGCTTCGTAGTAGCTTTGATCAATATTCTGTACACCCGCCAAAGCAATAATCACGTTGAAGCCTAACTGTCGCCAAACCACAGCCATAATCACCGCGATCAACGCCCAATCTTTTGTCGCCAGCCAATTGGGCGCATCCTGCATTCGATCAAATAATCCCACTTGGACCATGAAATAGTTCAAATAGCCGACCACCGGGTGATAGATCCACCGAAAAAGCACGCCGGTCACCGCGCTGCTGATCACAATTGGCACAAAGATCAACGTGCGGTGCAGCCACGAAAGATTGTTCAGTGGATAGGCCAACGCCACCGCAAGCAAAACGGCTAAGATTATCCCAACCGGGACCGTCCCCAAAACAAAAAGCAGCGAAACGCGCACGCTATTCCAATAATCTGCATCTGTCATTAGGTTCGCGTATGTTTCTAAACCCACGTAACGCATCTGATTGCCAAAGGGCGCAATGCGGTTGAGGCTCAGCGTAAAGGATTTATAGATCGGCCAAAAGACGAAAATGCTTAAGCCGATTAAAGTCGGTGCAAGATAAAGATATCCTTCCAGCGCTGATGAGATTTTATTGCGGAATTGAGTCATATGCAGGCTAAAAAGTATTAAATTAATAGATGAAATCTGCATCGGCATGATGCCAGCAGTTTAAGTTATGAAAACGAAAATGCGAAGAGTGATTTAATTTGGAGATAAAAAATAATCATATAGAGTCGTGGTGAAAAATTGGATAAGAACTGACTATACGATTAATTTAATGCGTTGTCAAAATTGGTCATTTGCATGTATCGCATCGACGAGCTAGAACCGCCTGCCACTAATTTTCTCATCTATCGCAACGATAAGTATAATGGAAACTCATATTGAAGCGTACTTTTTCCCGCATCAAACAAAAATCCGAGGATTAAATGTCCGCATTAGAGACCTTTCGTAACGAAACCCGCACATGGTTAGAGGCAAATTGCCCCGCGTCCATGCGCGAACCAGATCCCACAAATAAATTTGCATTCTACGGTGGGCGCAATCCCACATTCATCAGCGAGGATCAGAAAATTTGGTTCGAGCGTATGGTTGAAAAGCAGTGGACTATCCCGCATTGGCCCACAGAATATGGCGGCGGTGGACTTGATGACGACGAGAATCGCATCCTGCACGAGGAGCTAGCGGATCTAAATTGCCGCACCCCGCTCACCGGCTTTGGGATCTGGATGCTTGGCCCCGTGCTGCTCAAATATGGCACCGAAGAGCAAAAGAGCAAACATCTGCGCGGCATTACCAGCGGACAAGTGCGTTGGTGCCAAGGCTACAGCGAACCCGGCTCCGGCTCGGATCTGGCCTCGCTACGCACCCAAGCCGTTTCGGATGGGGACGACTACGTGATCAACGGATCCAAAATCTGGACCTCGTACGCCAACATCTCCGACTCAATCTTCATGCTTGCACGCACCAGCGCCGAATCGCGCCATGCAGGCATCAGTTTTATGCTGGTCGAGGACATGAAGAGCGAGGGGATCGAAACCAATCCCATCCAGCTAATTAGCGGCAACTCGCCCTTCTGCGAAACGCACTTCACCGACGTACGCACTCCCAAGTCCAATCTCATCGGTGCCGAAAATCAGGGATGGGAGATTGCCATGTATCTGCTGCAACATGAGCGCACCAACATCAGCACAATTTTGCTCGATATGGGCGAAAAGATGGCCGATGTTGCGCGCGAAGGCGTCGGCTTGATCGACGGCAAGCTGGCCGATCCGCTGCTGCGTAAAGAATTGGCGCACCTCGAAATGCGCGAGATGGCGATCCGCTATACGGGTCAACGCGCAGAGGACGAGTCGGGCGCGGGCAGCGGTGGCGGTCATGCGTCGGCTGCGCTCAAATACTCGGCTGCGGAATGGAATAAAAGCCGCAACGAATTGATCATGGCGCTCTCGGGTTTTGCTGGGCTCGGTTGGGAGGGTAAAGAATTTATGGACGGCCATCGCGCTCGCTCATGGCTGCGCACAAAGGCCAATTCCATCGAAGGCGGCACATCGGAAATTCAGCTGAACATTATTTCGAAGCGGATCCTAGGCTTACCCAACAACTAGCTGAAATAAACCAAAAATGAACCGCCGATTACGCTAATTGCCGCAGATTTTTAACAACACGATCGCATTTAGTCTGTAAAAATCTGCGGTTGTATTTATAGCACTGGAGAAACAATAATGACGGCACTTGTCATGAACGAAGAGCTACAAATGCTTCAGGATTCGGCCCGTGGCTTTATTCAAAAAGAGTCACCTGTCGAGGCATTGCGCACCCTGCGCGATAGCCGCGACGAAAAAGGCTATTCGCTCGACCTCTGGCGCGGCATGGTCGACATGGGCTGGACGGCGCTCACCATTCCCGAAGAATACGGCGGCTTAGGCTACGACTACATTGGCCTTGGCCCAATCATGCAAGAGATCGGACGGAGCCTCGTCGCATCGCCCTTCTTCGCAACCATTGTGCTGGGATCAACATTGGTGCAGCAGGCTGGGAACGACGAGCAGAAAGCCGATTTGCTCCCCGCAATGGCCGCAGGAGATAAACTACTGGCCCTTGCGCTCGAAGAAGGCAATCATCACGCGCCCACACAGATCGCCACGCAGGCTGTTAAAACGGATGGCGGGTATGCGCTTACTGGGAGCAAAACTTTTGTAATTGACGGTCATATTGCCGAGACACTGATTGTTCCCGCCCGCACCAGCGGATCGCCCGGCGATGTGGACGGCATTACCCTCTTTCTGGTTGACGCAATCGACACCGATGTCGAAATCGAACGCTCGATCATGGTCGACAGCCGCAACGCCGCCCGCATCACGCTCAATAAAGTCTCCGTGCCAGATGCGGCCATTTTGGGTCAAGTGGATCAAGGCTTTGCCCCGCTCGAAAAAACGTTGGACATTGGTCGTGTCGCCCTTTCCGCCGAGATGCTAGGGCTAGCGCAAGAGGCATTTGACCGCACAGCCAACTATCTTAAAACGCGTAAGCAATTTGGGCAGCACATCGGCAGCTTTCAAGCATTGCAGCACCGCGCTGCGCAAATGTTTTGCGAGTTGGAGTTGTGCAAATCTGCGGTTCTCAAAGCGTTGATGGCAATCGACGAGGGTGATCCAAACTTGCCGCAATTAGCCAGCGTGGCAAAGTATACGCTTGGCGAAACCACCAAACGGGTCACGCGCGAGTCTATCCAAATGTTTGGCGGCATCGGCATGACCGACGAAGAGGAGATCGGCTTTTTTACCAAGCGCGCCATGGCCGCCGAAATGACGCTCGGTGGGCAAAGCTATCATGCCGATCGTTTTGCGAGTCTGCGGGGATATTAGCGGGGTAGAAACATTGTCAACCATGCCACATGGCCAGACCCTAATTCCATGCGAGCGCGCTACGCATTGCCCAATACCCCTCCGCCGTCTCACGGATTGGGGCGAGCTCTCGTAAGATTGATCCGTCCCACGCCACACCTAACGCCGCAAGATTGGATGCTACATGCGCCACCCGCGCGGCACCGCTGAGCACAACATCGCTCCACGGCTGCTGGATCGCTGCGGCAATCGCTAACGCGTCCACAGTGGTGTCGAGATCGCGTGCCGAGCCGCGCAACAGATCCATTTGTACACCAAATGTCCGCGCCGCGTTGCGCTCGGTTAGACGCCCATTAGCTACGGCCTCTTTCACAATGACAAAAAGTCCCTGATCGCTCGCCGCTTGCAGAGAATGGGTCGCCGACTGCTCTAACAAATTCCACGTAGCTTGCAGCGCGCCAAAAAGCGGCGTTCCGTCAATCTCAATTTCCAGCGCACGCTCAATCGTCTTGCCCTGCTGCGCCCCACTGACCGACAGCCCAACCACCGTTCCCACATCACGAATTTGCGCCAGTCGCTCCAGCACTGCGGTATTGTCGAGCACGCCACTTTCCAATGTCGCCGAATGGATCTGATAGAGATCGAGCTGCTCGCCAAAAATTGCACCGCTCTCGGACCACTGCCGCTCAAGCACGGGCAGCGAATGTTCCTTTACTTCATGGCTCTTTTCCGCATCCACCGTCACGCGCCAGTTGGCTGTGTAGGTATAGCCCCATTTTGACCCAACCACAATCTGATCCGCAGCGATTTCGCGCGTTGTCAGCCACGAGCCGAGAAACGTTTCTGCCTTGCCATACGAACGCGCCGCATCGAAGTAGCGCACGCCACCCGCCCACGCCGCATCAAGCACCGTATGTGCATGGGCCTGCATACTCTCTACAGCATAAGTCTGATTTAAATCATCGGCATGGCCCAATGTAATATAGCCCGGGCGACCCAAAGCCGCCATGCCAAAACCTACTTTGGCTACCCCCAACTTTGCGTTCAAACACTGCTTGCTGCTCATGCTTCTCGCCTTGCCCAAATTGTGATGTAAGGCGCGGTCACGGCCAAAAAATGTTGCCACGATCCCGGCTCCGGATCGACCTCGCTGCTGGTTGTCTCGTCAAGGGCTAAAATCGTGTATCCCTGTTTCACCAATCCGTTGACCAGTGTACTTAGCGCATGTCGAAACTCGCGCGGGCTGGCGATCTTGCGCCATTCTCCCTCTTCACCCTGCACATCCCAATCAGGATAGATTGTCGAGGTTTCAAAGCCATCTTTGTACTCATGCATTAATGGATACGCACCCTCGTCCCACGGCTCGGTAGACCACTTCTCATAATCCACCGTCATCGTAAATGGGTTGGCAAACTCGAACCGGTAAAGGCCCTCGGGGCGCAGCACCCGCTTTACGCTGCGAAACACCTTTTCCACATCTGGCACAAAGTTGATCGAGTAGGCCTGATAGACCACGTCAAACGCAGCGCGCGCAAAGCTGGACAGATTGCGCATATCGCCCATCTTTGTCGCAACGCTATGTCCATAATGCTCTGCCGCCAGTCGATCATTTGCAAGCTGCGTCGGCGACAGATCATACACCATTACATCCGCGCCGAGCAGCGAAAAAGCCGCCGATTGTTGACCTCCGCTTGCCGCCAAACAGAGAATGTCTAATCCTGAAACAACGCCCATTACGCCTGCTGGATCGATTGCCTCGCGCGCGCGTTTGGGCGTTAATTCTAGCCACGGCTTGGCAAATTCCACCTCGGCTTTGGCTAACTCTTCCCACCGCTCTTGATTGTACTTTGCTAACTCATCCATTATGCAACCACCTTGTCTGCTATCCGAATCATTGCCGCTAAACTCGCCTCCACATCCGCCTCTGTTGTCGCCCAAGATGATACGCTAATACGCATTGCCGCTCGTCCCTGCCACACAGTTTGTCCACACCAGCAAACGCCATCATCCTGCAAAGCCTGCACCACTTTTTCTGTTACTGTATCAGTCCCAAACGAAACCAGAACCTGATTTAAAACCACATCATTCAGCACCTCTTTCCCTGCTGCACGCAGTCCATCGCCAAAGCGTCGCGCGTGGGCACAGGTCCGCTCGATCATCTCTGCCAAGCCCTCGCTACCCAAAGAATAGAGTGCAGCCCATACGTCGATTGCGCGCGCCCGGCGCGACAGCTCGGGCGTGTAGTGGCACGGCTCGCGCGAGCCGTCGACTGCCAAATATGCCGCATTGACCGACATCGCCTGTTGCAGCGCCTCGGGATAGCGGCAGCCTACAAAGCCGCCATCGTAGGGCACATTTAACCATTTATGCGTATCCGTTGCCCACGAATCTGCTAGCTCGACCCCGGTAGCTAATTCTTGATAAAGCGGCGATGCATTTGCCCAGAGTCCAAATGCACCATCCACGTGAACCCATGCTCCGTTGGCGCGTGCGCTACTGCAAATCGCGTCATGTGGGTCAATGGCCCCAGAGTTTACGTTACCCGCTTGCGTGCAAACGATTGTCATCTCGTCAAGCGGAGGGATCTGCTCAGCCATCATGCGGCCCTGATCATCAACGGGTACGCGCGTCACGCGGTTGCGCCCTAGCCCCAGCAGCCCAAGCGCCTTGAGTAAACTGACGTGTGCTTCATCCCCCACAATCACGCGGATCGGCGGCGCACCAAAGAGACCCTCTGCTTCCACATCCCAACCCACGCGCGCTAGCAGAAAATGGCGTGCTGCGGCCAGCCCCGCAAAATTTGCCATGGTTGCACCCGTCACAAAACCGCCGCCAGCCATAGCAGGCAGCCCCAGCACTTCAAGCATCCACTTGAGCGCTACGCTGTCGATGCGCGCAGCCACGGGCGACATGGCCGAGAATGCACCGTTCTGATCCCATGCTCCGGCCAGCCAATTTGCCGCCAGCGCCGCAGGAAGCGAGCCGCCCGTGACAAAGCCGTAGTAGCGTCCACCCGCTGAAGCAATCGTTGCGGGCGAGCCAATCTGATCAAGTGTTGCCAATACCTCAGTTGGATCGGTTGGCGTTGTGGGTAGCGCAAAGTCAAGCTGATCCAGGCGGGCGAGTGCGTCTAGCGTTGGTGCAACCGCGCGTTTGTTTACACTTTTTAGATAGGCTGTGGCGCGCTTTGCACTTTCTTGCAGGAGGGGCGTTGTCAATTCAGCTGCTGAATGGGGTTTCATAATATTTATACTGCCTTTTGGCGAATCTGCGTTTTGCAACTTTTTGGTATATTATACGTACGGTTCATTAGTGAGGTGTGCTCAAAATAACGTGAGAGATTATTCAGTAGAGCGCATTAGTAGAGCGCACCAGCAGACCAGACGCGCGAAGCGAGCATTCTCTAATGCAGACGGTTGGTGTAAGAAAATGTTTTTTTGCTGCGCTTTACTGATTATACCAGTTCTTTACTGAATTGTAGTTTAGGGTAATTCAGAAAAATAATTGTACAGATTTCTGGAGTAGCTTGCGGCCATACGAGATATTTTACTTTTCGGAATGGCCTAGATACCTATAGATTGAACTGTGAATTTTATTAAGGGAGATTAAATGGCTGTTTACTGTAGCCAATGTGGTACAAAAAATTCAGATGACGCCGGGCGCTGCCAATCGTGCAATGCCACCATCGCGCGCGTCATTCCAAATAGTGGTGGGGCCGCTGATGGCTCTAGAGAAATAAATATTACGTTTATGAACGTGCTGATTGCTGGTGTTTGTGTATTGTATCTGATAAATCCTACAGCAGGTATATTGGAATTGATTCCAGACAATATACCGCTTATTGGAAACTTAGATGAAGCTGCTGCTGTAACCGGGCTGCTGATGACGCTTAGTAAGATGGGGCTTATCCCATGGAAACGTACGAGCTAACAAATTGTCTTTGTGGCAAACTAATTGAATAGCTTATAAAATGTTGAGTCAGTTACAATGTAATTACTGTAATTGACTCAACATTTTTTGTTGATATTAATGTATCTTCTCAATAAGTAGCGGTAGCGTCGGTTGAGTGCTGCGGCAGTATGCAGTATATCGAAACCAAGTGGCTTATTTACCCCAGAATATTAAGAAGATACATATTAATTGCTATATTTTATGGCCCATTCGTGGAATGTTAACCTCAAAAGTTGGCCTAACTATATGCATCTTTAGGGGTTGTGCCAAGGGTCGCTCTAGGCGAAATTCATCGTTCGTACGAAGTTGTTGTTGTTGATGCGGGCGGCAAAGGAATGAATGTTACGCTCGCTGTGCAGAACCTAGGTGGGAAAGCGATCTGCGCTGGCTTTTTGGGCGGCTTGAGCGGGCAACGGATGGCGCTTCTGGCTGAGGCTGAGGGCTTTGCCCCAGCATGGATGCAGATTGCAAACGAGACGCATACCTACATGATTGTGTGCTCGGCGGATGGCTGGAATCAACCGTATTTACCGAAAATGGTCCCACTATTTCTGCAAATGAGTGGCGTCAATTCAGCGTGGATCTACCCGCTGCTGTAGCCGCCTGCGGTCTTGTTTGCCTGTCGGGGAACTTACCCGCGGACGTGGATCTAGATGTGTTGACGGCGCTGATCCACACTGTGGAAGCGAGCGGCGCGCACGTGTGGGTCGATACGAGCGGTGCTGCGTTGCGTGCTGCGGTTGCGGGTGGGCCCTTGATGATTAAGGTCAATCAATATGAAGCGGGTGAGATGGCTGGTTTCGCAATAGACTCGCCAACGGATGCCGTATCCGCAGCGGAGAGATTTCGAGACAGGGCGTTGGATTCGTTGCTATCTCTTTGGAAAGCCAAGGGGCTGTTTTGATAACCGATAGGGGACGGTGGTGGGCGCAACCGCCAACGCTGGTCGTACAGAATTCGGTTGCAAGTGGCGATAGCTTTATGGGCTGGCTGGCCGTTGCAGCTGTTCGGGGCGATGAGGCGCATGGCGCGCTCTGCTATGCCGTTGCCGCTGGCACGGTTAATGCCGCCGCGAAAGGTAGCGCTCATGTTGAAGCAGAGGCTGTTGAGGCATTGTCGGGGGAGATCTCTCTGGCAGAGATGATGGCTCAGGCGTTTGCGGGGTTGGATTCTAAATCGGTTGCGCTGCTGCTTTTAAAAATTAGCTGACAAATGAACCCTGGCCCACCAAGATACATGCCACCATCTACATTAATACATTGCCCTTCGGCATAGACGTAAGGCTGAGTTACTTTGCTGGCAGCTTCTCGCGTGATTGTGCTGATGGGCGTGTGGCCGTGAATAATTCGTTTTGCTTCGAAGGTTTCTAGAAAGAGGGCGGCGTGCTCTGAGCCAGATTCACGGACATCGGCAAATGCGGCGCGCTCGGTAAATTCGTTCAGCAGCCGTATCCAGATTGCGGGACTATCTTGTTGAAATACTTCGTAGAACGATTCGTTCACTTCTTCTATTGTATCGCCGTAACTCATGTAAAACATCGCGTCGGAGTGTATCAACAATGTGTCACCGATGCGCACCATACCAGGGAGATGAGTTATCCATTCGATATGTTTTTCTTCTAAGCTGTCAAAATCGCGCGCGACGCCACCATTGCGCAGCCAAACATCAAGCAACTTGTCGCCCCATTCGGAGTCGGGTATGTTACCAAAGAAGTGTGCCGCCAGAATCATTACTTCATGATTGCCAAGCAGAGAAATGACTCGCCCTCCTGCTGCTTGGGCCTGTTGTTCTAACGACATCGCTAAATTAATACAGCCAATTCCGTCAGGACCACGATCACAAAAATCACCCAAGAAGCAGAGTGTTGCGGTACCAGCTTGCCATTCTAAATTGTCCCCGACAATGCCGGTACTCTGTAGTAAATGCGACAGTTTGTCTATTTGACCATGAATGTCGCCAACTACATAGACTGCTTCGGTCATAGATAACTTAAATTCCAAAGAAATAAGATAATTTGATAAATGAGATAGAGTGTATCTTATGGTAGGCTATTTTAGAAAATAAAGTATGAAGTATGGCCGCAAGCTACTATAACCTATCACAAGCTATGGTAGTTTAGAGTGGCTTTCTGTACCCCGTCCTTTTAAGGCAGTGGGCATTGAGAATTCTGCTAACGAGTTGTAGGACAGCCCGCTTCTCCTGACCAGAACGGACGGGCTATGCTAAAATAGCATCGTTTATAATAGAGTGTATTACGCTAGGGAATCGATAAAATCCGCATAATTATTTTCTAGATGTACCCTAAATCTATTTTGTAGTAGAGTACCAACAATAACACAATTATGAACAATTCTACCAGTTAAGATATATCTAAATCCTAATAGTTTTGTCATGTTGTTTACTACAACCCTTAACATGGTTGTAAATTCTACTTAAATGAGTTTACATGTTGACCCTTTAGTCGTCAATTCCTAACCTTGCTTTGGATCTCTTTTGGTTTGGTCAAACTTTAAAGGTTATTTAGCCGTGCTGTTTGCGTTTGACCTGCATTCCAATTACGATATCTGCTATGCAAAAATTATTCCATCGTTCTGCAGAAGTATACTTTATCGGCGTTACCACTGTTGGAGCGTTTATTCTATCGGTCTTTGTACGGTGGATAAAGGCGCTCGGGCAACCTGTTCCCGAACTTCAGGAAAGCGAGAGAGCGGGTGCAGAGCAATGAGTGGAGCGACACGAGTTGCTGTCATTGTTGTTAGCTTTAACACACGCGATCTGCTGCGCGCCTGCTTGCAGAGTATCGACAAGAGTGCGCAACTGGCTGGAAAAGATCAGATTCAGGTTGAGGCAATTGTGGTGGATGGCAAGAGCCATGACGGAAGCGCGAAGATGGTTACAGCCGAATTTCCGCACGTGCGTCTGCTGGCGCTGGATGAGAATGTTGGTTTCACCGCGGGAAATAATCTTGGGTTAAAGGTATTAGGCTTTGATATAGAGAGTGCGGCCCAACTCCCCGCTGATACTGGGCTAAATTTGTCCAGTGAACGGCCAGACTTTGTGCTGCTTCTTAACCCTGATGCTGAATTGATCGACGATGCGCTGATTCGTATGACCAAATTTTTGTCTACAAAAACAATTGCTGGTGGGTGTGGTGCGCAATTACATTATGCTGATGGTTCGTTTCAACATGGTGCTTTCCGTTTGCCTTCGCTGGCTCAAGTGCTGCTGGATTTCTTTCCTCTAGAGGGCGTGAGGGGTGCCCATCGATTGCACAGCAGCCGTTGGAATGGGCGGTATTCGGCTAGCCTGTGGCAGGGTGAACAGCCGTTTGAGGTAGACTTCGTTTTGGGGGCTGCGATGATGGTACGAGGCTCATTGGTGGATCAGATTGGTGGACTGGATGAAGAGTTTTTTATGTATTGCGAAGAGATGGACTGGTGTGTGCGACTAGCTCAAGCGGGACATCCGGTTTATGCTGTGCCAACTGCCCGTGTGCTGCACCACGCGGGGAAGAGCAGCAGTCAGATTCGCTGGCCGATGGTGGTTCAGCTTTGGCGTAGCCGTACGCAATTTTACAAAAAGCATTGTAGCCTATATCCCATTAAGTACCATAAAATTTTGCGCGTAGTCATGAAGAACAGCTTGTGGCGTAAAGAACGGCAGGCTCATACGCGCTTCGAACGTGGCAACATTACACAAGCAGAGTTACAAGCAGAATTAGATGCGTATACTGAGATCCGTGGATTTATTTAAATTGGCTCATCTGCTGGGCAAACCAATTTTGGTTAACTGAGGTAGGCTTTCCCGATTATTTATGAACAAATCTGTTGCCGTTATCATAACCAAAAATGAAGCGCACAACGTGACTGCGTGTATTGAGTCTCTGCAGGAGTGGGTTGATGCCGTGGTTGTGTGGGATGCTTTTAGCAAGGATGAGACGAAGCGGGTGGCGGAGGCAGCAGGCGCAACGGTTTTTCAGCGCGAGTGGGACAATTTTGCGGCGCAACGGCAGGCTGCGCTGAATGGAACCGAGGCTGAGTGGATTCTGTTTGTCGATGCGGATGAGCGAGCTACGCCAGCATTTGGGCAAGAGGTTATGCAGCGAATTGTAGATGTTGGGGACGATGCGCCTGTCGGCTATTGGCTGCCGCGGCGCAACTTTATTGTGGGCCACGAGATGCGCTGGGGAGGCTACTTCCCAGATTATCAACTACGGTTGCTGCGGCGCGGGAAGGCGCACTATGTGGCCGAGCGCGAGGTTCATGAGATTGTACAGCTGGATGGAGCCGAAGGCTATTTGGATGAACCAATCGTTCATATCAACTATACGAGCTGGTCACAATTTCACATGAAGCAGCGCTTTTATTCTGCTTATGAAGCCAGGATTTTGGCTGGGCGCGGGATCCGCGCCCAGCCACATAATTTTGTGCTGCAACCTTTGCGCGAATTTTGGCGACGTTTTGTCACGCTGTCGGGCTGGCGCGACGGGATCCACGGGCTGCGGTTGGCGTTTTTGCTGGCTTGGTATTATGGGTTTATGCCGTACTGGTATTTGCTATTCCAGCAGAGATAGCGTTGGTCCAATAGCTTCGTTTAACTCGCTGGGCTTCGATACAACTGCAAACAGCTATAGCGTCAGCGACCAGCACTCAATCGGCGCCGGGCCTAGGTAATAAAACGCACGTTGATCGCGCCGGATGAGCCAGACATTACGGCCTACTCAACCGACGCTAGTTTTTTTATCTCCGATTTATCTGACTGTCTCTAACGCGCGATAGCTGGCAAATAAACCGTTAGCTCTTTATCAAGATAGTCAGGCTTGCCATTTTCATTCGCATCGCCTGCACCTTCAACACTATCTAACTTTCCATCTCCATCAGAATCAGTATCCAAATAATTGGGGACACCATCACCATCGTAGTCGTCTGTCCCCTCATCCTCATTGCTGATACCGTCATTATCACTGTCCAATGCGTTTACATTTTCATCTGGTGTTACCTGAGTAGTTGGTACTGTCGGTACTGTTGGCACTGTTGGAACAGTTGATACCGTCGGGACAGTTGGGACGGTTGGCACTGTCGGGACAGTTGGGACGGTTGGCACTGTCGGGACTGTCACAGTCGACGCAGTTGGAACGGTCGGAACAGTTGATACCGTTGGCACTGTTGGCACTGTCGGGACTGTCACAGTCGACGCAGTTGGAACGGTCGGAACAGTTGATACCGTTGGAACTGTTGGTATGGTCGGGACTGTTGGTATGGTCGATATAGTTGGGACCGTCGGGACTGTTGGCGCAGTTGGGACCGTCGGAACCGTTGATACCATCGTCGGCACTGGTGTTGCGGATGGTATCGGCGTGTCGGTTGGCTCCATCGTTGGCAATGGCGTATCAGTTGGCATCACTGTCGGCATTGGTGTATTAGTTGGCACTACTGTTGGTGCTGGCGTTTCGGGCGGCATCAATGTTGCAGTCGGCGTTGGCGTTACAGTCGATACATCATCTGCCGTAAGCGTCCAAAGCTCCTGACCATTCTGATCGTCAAAGGCCGAAAAGAATATCTGATCCAACGTTGGATGTTTTATGAGAGAACATAGAGAAGGATTGGACGCATTATCAGGGGTGCAGCTATTCGTACTCGTAATCATGATTTGCTGCGTGGACTCTGCCGTTCCTGCGCTGGCCCATAATTCGCTCTGATAAAGTGGATCGCCAAACGTATTTACTTCTCCCGTTTGTCGCCGAAGCATCATAACCAAATAATTGTCCCATGAGACAGTAGAAAGTTGAGTGGGTGAACTGAAGTTAGAGAAATGCTTCCCATATTCAGCAGCAAACTGCTCGACAAATATGGTTCCACTTGCCGTGCCATCGCTTTTCCATAACGCCCACGCAACGTCAGGATCTTGGCTTTGAATGATAAAGTAGAACTCGTTACCGACTGCACTCAATAGCTGGGGATGGGCATCACTTGGACCAGGTACTAGATCGACCAGCATTTTGGTTCCTGCCGATGTACCATCACTTACCCAAAGTTCGCTGCCATGATCCGCATCAGCGTTTACAAAGTAAAGGGTGTCGCCGATTGTGAGTCCACTCTTAAGAGAATACGTATTAATATTGCTGATTTTAACTGTGCCCGCTTTGGTCCCATTACTCGTCCAAATACCCTCAGTAGCAAGTAAATAAACAAACGAATCGGCAGAAATCATCTGTGTAATAAGGCCCAAGCCATCTGGATATATATTTGTTACATTTTCAGCCGTTCCATCACTTATCCATAGACCTGGTTCAGGGGAGAAACCATTAAACTGCTCTCCGGAAAAAATCAATTTTCCATCTACTTTGGCCAACGCGCTAATACTGCTATATGTGTCAGCAGAAGGGACAGCAGATCCAGCGCCATCTACTGACCAAAGCATATTGTGCGATTCAAAGAAAAGAACGTCATCTACAGATATTAAGTCTTGGATGACAGGATTGCTATTATCAGCAGATACCTCAACTTTAGATGCACCGCCTATCGTACCGTCTGTTCGAAAAAGCCTGTAATCATCTGTTGTAAAGTAGAAAAAGCTGTCGGTCGATATGGTTGAGTTAATTTCACGATCCCAGTAAAATTGATTTGTACTGTCACGAGAGCGTTCAACAACCAGACTGAATTGCTCAAGACTTTCGCTGCTACAGTAAACTTTTTCACCAAGGGATGTTACACACAATCCATCTCCAAATGGGGTGATATTTTTAGGAAACGAACTATATGTAAGCGTACTGTAGATATCTTTGACGAGTTTGGTCCCTTCTGTTGTGCCATCACTTACGTATAGCTCTTGGCCCGTTGCAGATTCATATCCCGTTAAATAAAGTTTGTTGCCAAGGACAGCAGCCGTATCCTCTATGAAACCATCTTCAGAGTCGATATGAGACTCTGTTGCTCTGTTGGCATTAGACGCATTGTTGCGATCCCCGATACGTTTTACGAGTACGGTACCGTCTGTCGTACCATCACTTCGCCATAGACCAGAATCTCTATTGTCATTTCTGCCGCGGAAATATAGAGAATTGTCTATTTGAATATATGGAATTAAATCGCCACCAATATCGCTGCTGGCATCAATACCTTTAATTTTAATCGTGCCACTTTCTGTTCCATCTGTCTTCCACAGCCCTTCTTCTGCTGTGGCAGTATCATTGCACTCATTGCCGGCAAAAAACAGGTCGTCTTGAAACGGAAAGAGATTCCGCGCGCAGATATCGGCTATCTTTACTGTGCCAATCTCTGTTCCGTCGCTTTTCCAAAATTCACCTTTATCAATACCTCTCGTTTTCCGAATACCCACATAAAAGATCTCGTCCCACACAATATCTTCAAGCTGCGATCCGTCTAGCGGTAAGTTTGATTGTATTTGCATGACTGAGGTGGTTCCCGCCTGCGTTCCATCACTCTTCCAAATATTGAACGTGTCCGCAGTTAGATCAGCAGTTAAATAGTAAAAAGTGGTTTCACCTGCTGTAATCGCCCAACCGGATTCTGCAACGTCTACTTCAATGGCGCGTACTGTACCAGCCATTGTGCCATCACTCTCCCAAATTTCTGCGCTGACAATTTCATCCACAGCAGAATCGTACGCTGTAACAAAGAAGTAGACTTTCCCGTTTAAATCATCGCCCTGCGCTAGATAAATTCTATGGTTAAGTTCATCATCATTCCCACCAAATGAGGTCCAACTCATAAGCTGCATTGTATCGGTTTGAGTGCCATTAGTGGCCCAAAGCTCAACAAAACCACTTCGGTCTACAGTAAAATAAAGTGTCGAATTGACAACTACAAAACCTGAGTACCGTTCCGCGTCGGTTAATCCATCAATGTTTTGCATCACTGTACCTGCTTCAGTCCCGTCACTAAACCAAATCTGTTCAGTGTCAAGACCAAAAATAACAATCCGATCATTCACGACACGAATATCTCTTACATCAAAATTATCAGTGTTCGAATTCAGGTCTTTGACTAACTGTGTACCGGCTTCAGTTCCATCACTTTTCCAAAGAGCGACCTGATACTCATCATCACGAGCCACAAAATAAAGCATATTTTCCATAACGACCAGATGCTGTGGATTCGAACCCGGCGTGTCGCGGTTGATGTCGCTGACCAGTTGAGGCGTGATGAGCGGCTCAGTTTGAGCTTGGGCAAAAGCGCGCGTATCAAAAAGAAAGAGCAACGTAAAAGAAAGAGATAATAGGGCAAGTATTTGAAGATGGCGGCTCTGATTGAGCATCCAATTACCCAAATGAGCTTTGCGAGGTAAGGTTGTCATATGAAATTGTAGTCCTTATGAATTGAAAGTTTTTGAGGGTGCAATTGGATCAGTGCGCTAAACTCATACTTAGCTGTCTAACTGCATCACTATATCACAGAAATTTTTATGTATGCCTTGCAAATCAATGGCAATCTTTTTTGCTTCCGATTTTTTAGGATTCGAATTGTTTTCGAAATTTCAGACTATAATTAAAGTGGCTTAATCTATCAGCTACACACTTTACTGTCACATTTTCTGATTTTAACTGGTGTCCCTTTTCAGGACTCTACTTAATGAGTTTTGCCAGTCTCTTCTCAATATTTCGAGGTACGAACAGCGCAGCCTGAGCTTTGCACACAGTGCAAATGGTCGAAGCCGAAGCGGTCACCGCTATTTATTGAGAAGAGACTTTTCTCAGTCAATTGACGTATAATCCCAAAATACTCGCTCAATTTATGAACACACATTTGTGATGACTACTGGCATGTGCAGATTATAGTCGCCCAATTCTACAATTTCTGGATCGGGTGTATTCTCAACTGGCTTGCCAAACTGGAAGTTTTCCAGAATTACTGTGCTGTTATCACATACAAAAACGCTTCTTGCTGTATTCGCATCAGTTGCATTGTTATCGTAAAATTCTCTTACATATTCAAATGCATCACCATGTTGAGTAAATGCCACTTTATATTCTCGTGGCGAAACACCAGTGAGCGTATAGTTCCCATCGCGATCTGTGCGGGTGCTTGTGTATGATCCCCAACCATCTGTCCCATATATATAGATGGCAACTTCGAGATTCACTATAGGGGCATCGTTCATATCTGTGACTGTGCCATTTATTTGAGCTGCATTAGTTAATCCAAAATTGATATCATTACGAATTTCTGAGTCGCTTAGCAGTATATCTGTTGCGTTCTCTACCTGGGATGCATTATTGAAAAATTTCTGCTGTAACTGACGATCACCATCTCGATTAACACCAACGCGATATGTTCCTGATGGTAGACCTCGGAAGGAGTATCTTCCTTCAAAATCTGTTTGCAGAAACACAACTTGTTGCCAGCCACTGCAGCACTCTTCTTGATTGAAGCTATACAGACCAACATTAATTGAAACCAACGGTATTCTGTCTATGGTGGTGACCTTACCGCTTATGATAGCCCCTTCTGCCAACTGAATATTGATATCTGAAACTGTTGTTGCATCTGTAACCAGAATGTCAGTAGCTGATTCCACTTCTCCTGCATTATTAAAAAACTTTGGTATGTGTATTTGATTGTTTAAGTATTTTTGACCGTATCTAAGTCGAACATTGCCAGAAGGAAGTGGACCAGTAAGGTATTTCCCATTACTGTCTGTATATGTATCTCTGCCCTCGGTCCAACTTTCTAACTGTTTGTCGAATGTATAAGGTGTAACTAATATATTCGAAAGAGGATTGCCGGCTAAATTAAACACGGTGCCTGCTATATTTCCACGAGTCGAAACAGTGATATTAATATCAGTAACATGCTCGTTTCCATTAACGCTTATTTCAATTGCGTTTTCGACTGATTTTACATCGCCATAATAATTGTCTCCGTAACGAGGTTCCAAGCCTTGATCAGACACATAAATTTTATAGATACCTGATTGTAATGAAGGCAATCGATAGTTACCCTCTGCATCACTTCTAACGCCGCCTATCGTGTTCCAGCCCGAACAGCACGCGTCCAATCCAAGACCCAGTAGGTCAATTTTCATTTCTTCCAGCGGATACCCTGCCTCATCCGTAATCTTCCCAGATATAGCACCAAATTTCACTAGCTGCGCATTAATGTTTTCAATTGTCATACCTGATGCTAACGATATTTTTGTTGCTAACCTATGGTCAGATGTATCACCGTAAAACTCATATTGATACTCAACGGGTGTATCTAGCTCGTTGTTGTGTGGATTGTAGACAATCGCATCTTTTTGACCAAACAATACAATGTTGTCACCTGATGGTACCCGTTTTAAAGTATAGTAACCATCGGCATTCGTCGTTGTTGTATTTGGGCTGGATCCGTCTGGCTGATATAAGCTTACGTACAGGTTAGCAATCGGGATACCCTGCATGTCAGTTACCCTGCCTTTAATAACGCCTTGTTTTTGTAGCTTAACATCAATGTCTCTCACATGATTCGATGCACTAACTTCGATCTCTGTATAGTCGCTTTGTTCGGATGCAGTCGTGAAGTAGGCATCGACGTAATCGCCTACGTTATCGTAAACATGAACTCGATACGTGCCTGGCAGTAACCCACTAATTGTGTAATGACCACTTTCATCTGTCTGAGATGAGCCGAGAAACTGCCAGTTGAAATCATCAGAATCAATGCTGTTATCTTCTGGATATGGCTCGAGCCCAAATTCGCCTTCCTCTAATGGGGTACATAAAGTAGTCTCATCACAATCTACTTCGTCACAATCTGGTGGTTCTTCATCGGGATGCAGGATCTCACATTCGATAAACTCGCATTCCCCTTCCAAACAGTTTGGATTTTCACACTCATTAAAATCGCCAGAACAAGGATTATCTTCACAATCAGTAAAACACTCTTCCGTAACATTAGGAATTGTGTTTTCTTTCTTAGATACGGACACATCGATATTTGATAGTGGGGTATCGTTTATATCTGTTATTTGCCCCGATATTCGTGATGCTTTTTCTAACTGCGCATTAATTCCTGTTATCGTTTCGTCGGCAGCTACGGTAAACATCGTTGCCTGCAGAGCATCTGGCACATCATCATAGAATTCTGGCATGTACTTAATTTGGTTTTGATCAGTTGACCAGTAGTTACTGAATCTTACAGTAACCTCGCCCTGCGGTACCCCATCTAGCACATACTCTCCATTTGCATCAGTAATGGCACCTTCACCACGGTAACGCAAATATGCTCTACCAAGATGCTCCTCTCCTTGATCATAGCTTAGCAATGTAGCTTGAGCACCACTGATTGGGTTGCCAGCGTAATCAGTTATCGTACCTCTGATTTTCCCTGTTCCATTTGTCCCAACTTCATCAATCTGCACATTGATATTTGAAACAACCTCTCCCTCTGTTACACGAATTTCGGTTGCGTCTTCGATACTTGCAGCATTATTGTAATAAGCGAGATGATAGCCACTGTTGTCGCTGAAAGTGAGCCGATAGGAACCTGTTACAAGGCTGAAAATGCTATAATTACCTGCTTGATCTGTCTCAGCATAAGCTACCCGTTGCCACTCGGAGGAAGCTGAGTCCGTACTAAGCTTATCTGCCTGAATGCTAATCGCCTCAATGGGATTGCCATCTCGATCAATGACGTTGCCGGTAATGGATCCATACTTGTTTAGCGAGAAATCGACAGTGGTTGTATCACTGCGCCCTAGAACAATGTCAGTTGCCTCTTCCAAATTGGCCGCATCATTGTGAAATTCGCTAATGTAATATTGAGGTGAAGCTAAATTTTCTATGCTGAGCCGATAAGTCCCTTCGGGTAATCTATCGAACAGATAGGTTCCGTCGGTATTTAACGAAACTGACTCAAAAGCCGACCATTTTGCGCCATAGCTGGGATCAAATGTGTCCTTATAAAGTTGAACATCAATATGCCACGGTTCAATTATGGAGTGATCTAACACATTTCCATCGGCATCTGTAACTGTCCCTCTGATTTTACTTAATTCGTCTAACTCAATATTGATATCAGAGGCAGTTTGATTATCAACGATAATAATATCTGTAGCGCTTTCTAAATCTGGTGTACCACCATAGAATTCTGAATAATATGGTGCCCCCTCTAGCGGCATACTAATGCCAACACGGTAGGTGCCAGCTGCTAAATTGAGGAAACTGTATCGCCCATCTGCTGTCGATATGGTTGAATCATGATACGGCCAAAACGTTCCATAAACTAGTTCATTCGAAAATTTGTATACCGATATGTCTATCTCTGCTAAACTTTTTCCCGACTGATTTGTGATCTGGCCTGTGATAGAGACAGATGTTGCGGAAGCTGTTGCTACAACTGCTGTGCCGGTTACTAACAAACCAACTACAACCAGCAAATACTTAACAATGTGCGGCAAATTTTGAACCATATCTGAGTGCCATCTTAGCAGTCTACTCTTACACTTATCCAGAAGAGTTCCGTACCACATTTCAAAGAATAGAAATGGGACAAAAATTTTCTGGTGGACTATATGATTTGAGGCAAAAACTTTTTTCACTGACTTTGGTTGGTTCATCTTTTGAAATCCTTCGCGTCCTGACTATTCTAAAATCACACACTTTAAGCATGGTAAGAAGCTTTCTATCCTTAGATTTTTCAGAGTACAAAACTGTTTTTATGCAAAACAAAAGCGGTCTGCATTATAACATGATTGCTGTTGACAAAATGCAGTCAAAAGATAGAACATCAGGAGGATATGACGAGATGAAGGGAGTGATCTTATTTACCTATATTGCTAAGAACAAAAATTGATTAGGTCACAATCATCTCGCTTTTATTCATACCCAAGCCCATGACCAAACCCAAATAGCGGATCAACCGAATCGTAGGGCAGATCCTCTTTCTGCTGGCGCACGGCCTCCATGGATGAGGGGAGCTCGAAGGGGAGTTTACCGCAGGGGTTGAAGCGTCCAAAGATGACGTCGAGCATGGCTGCATCATTGACGCTAAAGTTGCCTAGCAGCGCAGCGCTCTTTTCGGCAATTTCGGGGATCACAGCGGGGCGTTCGAGATAAATGTCTACAACAGTTGGCACCTGCTCTAGTATCGATAGGATGCGCGCTTTTTCTCCGGCCTCAAAGTCCAAATTGCCTGAATGGAAATATTGCTCCAAGAAGCCTTCTCGTGGTTCGTATGGCGTGCTGAGGCGCAGAATGGCCAAGTCAGCTTCTGCAACGGACTCGACGACTTGGCCATATTTTGATGCGATTCCCGGATCAATGTTTTCCAGATAGAGCTTGGGCTGGCCCTGCAACGGCAGGGTGGGCGCACCGTTAATTTCGCCATTTTTCAACAGCACAATCGACTTGCGCTGTGCTTCTTCACCGGCTGCACGAAACGTTGCACTACCCGCGATGTCTGCTGCCTGCTCGGGGTCAACGTATGGATTGTCGAAAAGGCCAAGTCGGAATTTGTCGTTCAAAATACGGCGCATGGAATCATTGATCCGCTCCTCGCTAATTTCGCCTCTCTCCACCAAATCGACAACGATTTCGGGACATGACTCGCCACCAAATTGATCCACACCAGCCTTGATTGCTTTCTTCACGCGTTCGACCGCGCTTAAATCTTCTACGCCCCAGCATTTCGCTTCGACCATAATATCGTCGCCCATCATGGCGTGGGTAATGAGCTTCCAATCGGTGCAGACAACGCCATCAAATCGGTACTGTCCGCGCAGCAAATCTGTGATGATCTGCTTGTTGAAACTAAAGCCAACCTCTTCAATCGATTCGCCCTCAATTTCAAGACCGACCGGCATTCCATAATAAGGCATAATCTGCGCGGTGCCCGCCTCGAACGCCGCATCAAAGGGCATTAGGTGGTAATCAAAATAGTCACCGGGATACACTTGTTCTTTGCCTATCGAAAAATGTGGGTCTTCACCATTTAATTGTGGGCCACCGCCAGGAAAATGTTTCGTCATACAGGCCACACTGCCAGTGTAAAGATTCGTACCCTGAAAGCCGCGAATGTACGAAAAGGTCATCTGCGCGGCCATGTCGGCGTCCTCGCCAAAGGTGCCGCTTATGCGCGACCAGCGCGGCTCGGTGGCAAGATCGGCCATGGGGTGCAGGGCCATGCGAATGCCGACGGCGATGTATTCTTGGCGCGCAATGTCGCCAAAAGTTTCGACTAGCTCATCATCGCCAGTTGCGGCAAGCCCGATGGGTTCGGGCCACTGAGAAAAGTGAGGCGTAAAGTGCATGGCCCCCATATTTTTAGAGAAGGAATGGCGCGGATCGGTCGAGATGGTAACGGGGATGCCGAGACGAGTATTTTCGGCAACATATTGCAGGCGGTTGACCCACTGAGCCATCTCTCTTGGGGGCGCGATTTCTAACACGTTGAGATGGTTGATGAGCTTGCCCGCGACCATGCCAGTGGTGCTGACTGGGCTAAAAGGCGTTGGCTCTTCGACCAGCGTGCCATCTTGGTTCATGCCGATCATGGTGTGGAACATAAGCCCTGCTTTTTCGGGCAGCGTCATTTGGTCGAGCAGATCCTCGATCCGTTCGTCGATGGGAACGCGCTTATCTTCATACGGGTCGAGCTTGCCATTTTTGTTGAGATCACGGTAAGGGGTACCGTCTTCGCTTGTTTGAGTTGTTAAAGTGGGGATCATAGGCATGATGTTGCTCCAAGAGTAAAAACTACTGACAAGGTGAAAAGGTGTGAGCTAAAGCGTTTGGGCGTTGACCATTTGGACGGCGATGTCGATAGCCGCAAGTAGACTTTCTTCGCTGGCTTTGCCTGTATCGGCAATGTCAAACGCCGTGCCGTGATCAACGGATGTACGGATGATTGGCAGCCCTATGCTAACGTTGACGCCGCTGTCGAATGCAAGAAGCTTCATAGGAATATGACCCTGATCGTGGTACATGGCGACAACGACGTCATATTCGCCCTTGACGGCACGCAGGAAAATTGTGTCGGGCGGCATGGGATCGGGGACGATCAGGCCGCGGGCGCGGGCGTCGGCAATGGCGGGTTCAACTTCAAGCGCCTCGCTGTTGCCAAACATACCATTTTCGCTGGCGTGGGGGTTTAGCCCAGCAATGGCGATGTGGGGATTTTTGATGCCAAGGGCCAAACAGGATTGCTGCGCGATGTCGATTACTTCGTTGACGCGCGCGGGTAACGCGGCGGATGGCTTCTTCGAGCACAACGTGGGTGCTAACGTGAACGACGCGCAGTTTGGGGCCAATGAGCAACATGCTGACGCGCTCGGCTTTGGTGCGTTCGGTGAGCAGTTCGGTGTGGCCGGGGTAGCTAAAGCCAGCGGAAAATATGGCTTCTTTGTTGAGCGGCGCGGTGACAACTGCTGCAACATCGCTCGCCACGGCAAGGTCGCACGCGCGGAAGACGTAGTCAACTGCGGCTTTGCCCGCCAGCGGATTGACCTGCCCAACCGGGATTTCTGCCGGATCCGCATTAGCGAGGTCGAGCAAGGTGATTGTGCCGGGTAGATAGCGGCCTTCGGCGGGAGATTCGACAACCTCGACAGCAGGCGCGGCGTTTAGATCCGCTAAGTGGCCCGCGTGGACGAGCCAGTCGAATGCGCGATGGATCATTCGCTGGTCACCGATGACGAGAGGCCGACATGCTGCATAAAAGCCGGGATGTTGCGCCGCTTTGACAATAATTTCTGGCCCGACGCCCGCTGGGTCGCCAAGCGTGACGGCAAGGATTGGTTTGGTCATTTTGGTGAGGTTGCCCTTATTTGGGTGGTGGAATTGCGCCGGTCTGTGCGGTGATTAGGCCGTAATGTTCGGGGCGGCGATGTTTGGCAAAGTTGAATGTTGTCTCTTTAAAATGGTTGCAGAGGTCGAGGTCGCAATCGTAGGTGATGAGTTCGTCGGCAACGGTGACGGCTTGGGCCATGATTTGGCCGGTGGGCGAGATGATGCAACTGCCACCAATGTGATGAACGCCTTCTTCGTAGCCAGCTTTGGCTGCGGCGGCTACCCACGTACCGTTTTGGTAGGCTCCGGCCTGCATACTGAGGTGGTTGTGGAAGGGTTGCAGATCGGGCACTTGGGGCGAGTCGGGACTGGTGGCGGGCGTGTTGTAGCCGAGGGTAATCAGTTCGACGCCTTGGAGGCCCATGACGCGATAGGTTTCGGGCCAGCGGCGGTCGTTGCAGATGCACATGCCGAGGATGCCGTCGTAGGCGCGCCAGACTGGAAAGCCGTAGTTGCCGATTTCGAAGTAGCGCTTTTCGAGATGTTGGAGCTGCTTTTCTTCTTCAAATTCTGAGTGGCCGGGCAGATGAACTTTGCGATATTTGCCGATCAGGTTACCGTCGGGGCCAACGAGGATGGCGGTGTTGTAGTGGTGGGTGACGCCATCTTCTTCGCAGAGTTCGCCATAGCCAAGGTGAAAGCCGATACCGCGTTTTGCCGCTTCGTCGAAGAGGGGCTGGGTTTCTGTGCTGGGCATTTGGCGTTCGTAGAATGAGTCGATTTCGTTTTGATTTTCGATGAGCCAGCGGGGGAAGAAGGTGGTCAATGCGAGTTCGGGATAGACGAGTAGGGTGCAGCCGCGTCGATCCGCTTGCTGCATGAGGGCAATCAGGCGTTTGACGACCTCTGTACGTGGTTCGTTGCGGGCGATGGGGCCAAGTTGGGCAACGCCAACGGTTACAATTCTAGGCATGGTGTGTACTCTATTTTGTGACAAAAGGATAATTAGCGGTTGATTAATCCTTCGGGGTCCAGTCCGTGTTCGACGAGCCATTCCCATGTAGGGCCGGACCAGCGGTAGGTGTTGAGATTGACGTTGCCGCTTTTTGTGAAAGTGATGCCTTCTTCTTGCAGCAGTTGACGCTGTATTTCGCTGCTGATGGGATTGCCACGGGGGCTGATTTTGCCCGCTGCGTTGATCACGCGGTGCCACGGTACGTCGGTCCCTTTGGGCAGCCCGGCCATTGCGTAGCCAACCATGCGCGGGGTGCTGCACCCCGCAACGTGGCCTATTTGGCCGTAGGTGGCGACGCGCCCCACTGGGATCTCTTTGACGACTGTGTAGATTTGTTGATAGATCGGTTTTGTTTGGTGATCTGACTTGGTCATACGATTTACCAATTGTGATTTTAACGCATCGTGGACTTGTACGGGTTTTGCGCTGAGTTTATAACAAGCCTAATGTGGGCAACTGTTTTACTTTATGATAGGTCAAACCCGCTTTAATACACTTTTTTAGTTCGACCTCTGGTATTGTTTCACTCATTTGAAAAGTTATCGCACGAGTTCCTTCGAAGTTGAATCGATCTTTATAAACCATTTTGAAAGTCGATACTAATTTGCTTGTGCATTTGAAATAGATAGCGTACTGTTCGGGCTTGCTCTTCTTCCAGTCAATTCTTAACGTGCTTCCATTTATAACTAGATAGCTAGGCTCACCCCATTTCAGGGATTCTTCTAAACTTTTTATTGTTTCTACTTCATTTGCTGCTTCTATAATGAGCCGTCTAAGATTTAACAACTTATCTCGGACCTCATCAGGATAACTGTCGAAAACTGACGCCACTTCAGGGCTTGATTCTATGGACAACTTTTTCCATTGAAGCTCCTTAGATGCAGTAGGTATTTTATTTTTTCGACTAAGCTTTTCTCAATAGCTTAAGAGCTAGCCTACAAGAAGCAGTTAGCGTTATTATACAGTGTAAATTGCAAAAGCGGGATACTGGGTTCGACTATATTTTATTTTCATACGTGATATACTTGTTGAATCAAACTTGTACCAACTAAAGAACAACTAAAAGGATGCATATTACATGGCCCAAATCATCGCGTTGATTGCACATGATGGTAAAAAAGATGACATTATCCGTTTTGCGAAAGAATTCAAAGAAACATTGTCGAATTTCGATCTGATTGCAACGGGCACGACTGGCTTGCGGATCAGCGAGACGACTGGGCTTGAAATTGAGCGGATGCGCAGCGGCCCATATGGGGGTGATGCGCAGATCGCGGCGCGGGTGTCGGATGGCGATATTGCTGGCGTGATCTTTCTAGTGGATCCACTGCATGCGCATCCGCACGAGCCAGACATTCAGGGATTACTGCGGATTTGCAACGTGTACGATGTGCCGGTCGCGACGAACGAAGCGACTGCGCGGTTGATCTTGACGGGACTTGTAAAAGACAAGATGATAAAGACTGACAGGATGACATAAAAATCGGCAAGATGACTGGGTGAATTCGGTTGGTATTCGGTTGGATTATGGCTTGATTATTGGATTATGGCTTGATTATAGGTCCCTAGAGAAATTTTTGTCTTACCTCTGCTTTTGGAGATGTGATACGAAAATTTTCTAGATATTTATGAGGAGTAAGAGGATGGCCGATAAGCGAATAAGATTGGGGATGATTGGCGCGGGAATTTTTGCGCGTGAGGCACACATGACGTCGCTTAACGAGCTGCGGCATCTATATGATCTGGTGGCGGTTTGTAGCCGGACGCAGGCTTCGGCGCGTGCTCGGGCGGATCAATGGCTGGCTAACGGCACGACTCGTCCCGATGTCCATACGGATGTTGCCGCACTGCTGGCGCGGCCCGATATTGATGCGGTGGATATTGTGTTGCCGATTAACGTTATGCCAAACGTGGTGAAGCAAACGCTGCGTGCGGGGAAGCACGTGTTCAGCGAGAAGCCGATTGCGCCAACGGTGGAGGAGGCGCTCCAATTGCTGGCAATCTATCAGAATCACGAGCCGCAAGTGTGGATGGTGGGTGAAAATTGGCGCTATGAGAGCGCCTTTCGGCTGGCCGCGGAGACGGTTCTACAGGGGGCGATTGGCGCACCGATCACCTGTCACTTTTCGGCACATGTCGAGATGAGTCCGCAAAACCGTTACTGGCAGACGGGGTGGCGACGGGAGTGGGAATTTATGGGTGGCTGGCTGCTTGATTTTGGCGTGCATCATATTGCGGTATTGCGGGCAGCATTAGGTGAAGTGGCCGCGGTTCAGGCAACGGCAACATTGGCCAATCCATTCCTCAAGACACTCGATACGCTTGCGGCGACGCTACGTTTTGAAAGTGGCGTGTTAGGAACATACAATTTGACTTGCGCGGCCAACTCTCAATGGCCCCCTACTTTTAGCGTGGTGGGTGACAACGGCTCCCTATCGGCTCAGATCGGAAAGATTGAAGTGCTGGCTGATGGCGACAAACGTGTAATCGAGTGCCCAAAGCGAGATGGCGTTGCCAAAGAGTTCGATGCATTTGCGCAGGCAATCTTGCATGGGCAGCCACATTTGAATACGCCAGTCAGTGCGCTGCGAGATGTGGACGTGATGGAGGCGATGTTTCAGTCGGTAGAATCTGGCGAGCAGGTACAGCTTGTTTAATGCGGATGGAGTAGCCTTACTGGTTGATAATGGGCATATAGATTTGAACTGGGGGTGAGCTTTGGCCCTTGGGCATAATAATTGTCGATCCTGCGTCGTTTGCAAAACTGTTGAGCGCGATCTGTACATCTACCCAGTTCTTGTAGAGCGCGGTGTGGGTATAAACGCCATATGCATCGGCTCTGGCACAGCCCCTGCCCCAGCTGATAATGCCTACGTGGATCCATGCGCTGTTTTCGTCACCTTCGGTTTCGCGTACCAAAAGTGGCCCTCCGCTGTCGCCAGAACAAGCGTCTGTACCACCTTGTTGAAATCCAGCACACAGCATGTTTGGCGTCATCGTATAGCCTTGTTGCGTATATGTTGATGTGCATGTGACAGCATCGACCAGCGGCACATTGGCTTTGCGCAAATGATTGACGCGGTGCTTGGTTGATGTTCGACCCCAGCCTAGTACGGTGGCAATTGCGCCACTTTTGTCTATGGCGCTCATCGAAGCGTTGGCCATTCTCACAGGGGGATATTTGGAAGGGGAAGCCAATTTTAGGAGCGCGATATCCGAGTCGCCAGTTTTAGAGTTATAGCCCAGATGGCGGATGATTAACTCGATTTTTATACGTTCACCCGTCGTTGCATCGAGCGTTTCTTGACCAACTAGCGCATCGATTTCGTTTAGATCTATCCCTTGGCCATATTTATAGGTGCAGTGTGCGACTGTTAAAACCCATTCGGGGTGAATCAATGCGCCGCCGCAAAATTGACCAAACAGCACACTTTCGTGCGTATTGTCGATTAGCGCCACCATCCATGGATACGCACCCTCCTGCACTTTTACACCACCAATTACGTTCACATCTGTGCTGGTATCTGGCGCGCTGATTTCTGCAGGCGAGCCAGAGTTTAGTTGGGCATGTAGAGCTGAGGGACTCGTAGATGGGATTGATGATTGGGCTACAATAGGCTGAGTTAATGAGTGGAGTACGGGAATAAGTAGTATGAGTGGAATGACGAGAATAATTGCTTGAAACAAACGGGCGCGAGTTAGTAGACGGTCCATAACTTTCCTTCAGATTTTAGATATTTTGTGGGCGTAGAGCAGCAATGGGTTTTGCTTAAGACTTAATTTTATACAAGAAGTATATCAACCTAATTCTTGTAGGCTTCTAACAATCCACCAACATGATTTGTGCTATCTAAAGTAAAAGAGACCCCAAGCTTTTGATTACCTATGCACTGCGCGCATAGCCGTGGTAAAATTAGTAAAAATCAGGCCATGCCAAAAAATAATATGTATAGTATGGCCGCAAGCTAAACCAGAAAACTGTTAAAATACGTATAATTATTTTTCTGGTTTAGCCTTATATGAAAATTGCACCTATGTTAACTGGATATACTCACTTGTTTTGCCATTTTAAGAATTACATCTACTCTTTATTATATTTCTAAAACATGACACAACAACTCAGCGATAAAGTTACCCAAAAATTACAAAACTTGCCAGATAAACCTGGCTGTTACCAGATGCATAATGCAAAGGGTAAGGTGATATATGTTGGCAAGGCGATAGTACTTAAAAATCGTGTGCGCAGCTATTTTCACGCGTCTGCAAAACGAGACCCGAAGACCAATCGCCTTGTCCGAGAGATTTGCGATATTTCATGGTGGGTAACCGAGACTGAACTTGAGGCGTTGATCCTCGAAAATGAGCTGATCAAGCGTTACAAGCCGCGCTATAATATCCGCCTGAAGGATGATCGACAGTACCCCTATATTAAGGTGCATTGGCAGGACGATTTCCCAAAGGTGACGGTTGTACGCCGAATTTTGAAGGATAACGCACGCTATTTTGGCCCCTATTCGAGCAGCAAAGCCTGTTACCAAACGTTAGATGCGTTGCGCCGCGTTTTTCCGTTTTTGGATTGTGATCGCGATATAGATGGTAAGGATGAGAAACCTTGTCTTTATTACCACATCAAGTTGTGCGGTGGGCCTTGTATCGGCAGGCAAGATTCGGCAGAGTATCGTGAGACGATTCGTAATTTGATGGATTTTTTGATGGGCAGCACGGACAAAGTGTTAAATCAAATGCAGACGCAGATGGAGCGTGCTGCTGAGAATTTGCAATTTGAGCTGGCCGCGCTGTATCGGGATCGATTGAAAGCGGCAAAACGCATTGCTGAACAGCAGCAGATTATTAGCGCAACAATTGAAGATACAGATTATATTGCGGTTGCCCAAGATCCGCGTACGGCAGATGCGTCGGTGCAGGTCTTTATTGTGCGCAACGGTCGGTTGATTGGGCGCGAAAATTATATTCTGGAAGGCGCAACTGTTGTGGAGAAGGAAAATGCGCTAGAGGCGGAAGCGACAGAGAATGTTGAAGATACCGATGAGAATGAAAACGACGTAAATGAGGGGATGGCCCCGGCTGGTACCGACAGACTTTCCGAAGATCAGCAGGCCGGTCTTTTGGTCGGCACCTTTATTCAACAGTTTTACGATAAGGCAACCTTGGTGCCAAAATTGATTAACGTGCAGGCGTTGCCCATAAGCGAAGAGTTTGTGCGAGACGAGTTGGTGGCTGATCTTCAAGAAGATGAATACAACGGGAGACCGACTAAGGATTCGACAATCGAGTTGCTGGAACTGTGGCTAGGCGAAAAGCGTGGGGGGAAGGTTACGTTACGTGTACCAAAGCGAGGCGCTCGCCGTAAGTTTATGGATCTGGCGCACCGCAACGCTGCCGAGTATTTGCGCGTGCGGCAGGCTGAATGGGCGTCGGACACAAATCGGCAGACCGAGTCGGTGGCGGATCTGCAAGAAGGGCTGCAACTAGAGAGACCGCCATCTCGTATTGAATGTTTTGATATAAGCACGTTGCAGGGGACCAATACGGTTGGTTCGATGGTTGTTTTTGGTAAAGGTGCGCCGCAAAAAAGTGCGTATAAACGCTTTAAGATTGCGGGCAAAGGGGCACTGGGCGAGCCAGATGATTTTGCCAGTATGCGCGAGATGTTGCGTCGCCGCTTCCGCCGGGCTGTGGAGGAAGATACATCGGTTGATCCGGGGAAGAAGGCGCGCAAAACGGATGAGAGTTGGCGCATTCTGCCCGATTTGGTAATTGTTGATGGGGGCAAGGGTCAACTGGGGATTGCTGTGGAGGTGCTTGAGGAGTTTGGGCTGTTTGGTCGAGTTCCGATTGTGGGGCTGGCTAAGCGCGAGGAAGAGGTATTTCGGCCCGGCGAGTCGGATCCGATTTGGCTAAAGCGGGGGTCGCCCGCGCTGCATCTTGTTCAGCGCATTCGTGATGAGGCGCATCGCTTTGCGATTACGTATCACCGCAATTTGCGCAGCAAGAGTCAGGTCCGTTCGAAGCTGGATGATGTGCCTGGCATTGGCCCAAAGCGACGTAAAGCGCTCTTGAAACATTTTGGCGGGGATATCGGCTCTATTCGCGATGCAACGATGGATGATCTACTGGCTGCGCCGGGGATGACGCGCAAATCTGCTGAAGCAATTAAGGAGCATTTGTGATGGATTTAGGCGTGCCAGTTGAGCAATCCAATATTGCCGAACATTATGGCGGTCGGATAGATCCCAATCCAGATATATCGTCGGTTGCTGCACAACTTAATTTTTTAGAAGGCGTTGCTCCAGGAGATCTCGAGCATTTGGTGGGGAGCGACGCATCTGAAGTGCGCGTGCTTGATCAGCGGCATTTATTGTTCAAGCAGGATACGCCGTTGACGGCTATTTTTTTGGTCATAAAGGGAAGCCTTTATCAGGAGCGGGTTTCGCTGCAAGATGGAAAGCGCAGGCTGTCGTTGCGCTCTACATTAAAACCAGGCAAGATTGCTGGGCTGTATGATATGCTCTACCGTTTGCCGCATAGTGCAACGGTTCGGGCTTTGGAGCCAACCACCGTTTTGGCAATTGATTCAACTGCAATCGGGCGTCTATTGGTCCGTTACCCAGATTTGCGCACTAAAATCGCTCCGTTGGACAAAATTGCGCGCCTGCGCACGATTCCGTTTTTTGCAGAGCAGTCGATGACGGAACTCTGTTTTGTAGCGGATGCCTGCGCTATTGAAGAATATCCGAAAGGCAAAACGCTTTATCGCATTGATGATGAGCTTGATAATTTCTATATTATTGATCAGGGTCAGGCTCAGCTTACCCATCCCGAGCTTGATGATCTGTGGTTGGGGAATGGAACTGTCTTAGGGATTGGTCAGCTTGATCTACCTCCGCACAGTCCGGCGCTTGCTGCATATTCTGCACATACTACGGCCCCAACTAGGTTGTTTGTAATTAACCGCAAGGTGCTGCTAGGCATTATGTCGGTTGACCTTGCACGTATCGGGTTTCGGTTGCGTGCCGAAATTAATGATACAATTCATCGATTGGCTGTTTTTCGCAATTATAGTGATGGTGAGCGGCGGAAGCTGATGGGCTATATGAATTATTTTAGCGTAGCGGATAAGCGTCGTTTGATGATGCAGCAAGGCGAAATGGGCGATAGTTTTTGGCTTTTGATGCCAAATCGCCTTGCTACTGTGGCTGCGCTTAATACTGCTGGACAGGCAATTGCCCGCACGAAGCTTTCTGGTCCGATCTACTTTAGCGAATCGGCTCTGCTTGTTCAGCGCGCGTTAAAGTCGACTGTAGATGCAGAGGCGAACAGCCAGTGGCTGCGCTTACACCGGACAGATTTTCAGGTTTTTCTCAAGGAGACGGATCCCGCTCTTGCGCAGAAGTTGGTGCTGTCTGATGATTTGAACATTCCGGTGGACAGCAATAAGAAGAAATATCCATGGTTACAGGATGGAGAGATAGAATCTCTATTTCGCCTTCGTCATTGGATTGCGTTGGCAAACCGAATTGTGCTGCCATTTTTTCTGACGCTTCTCTTTTTGTTGGTTGCTGTACTTTCCTTGCTGTTTCTTTCTTTCTCTTTTTTATTTCAACTGATAATCTTTGGTCCGATTGCGCTGATTCTACTACTTTTGTGGAGTTGGTTTGTGGCAGACTATTTGAATGATTATTTGATTGTGACAAATTTGCGCGTTGTACGTCAAGAAAAGACGCTGATGGTAAATGAACAGAGACAATCTGCTCTGTTAAATCAGATACAAAATGTTGATGTCGCTACGAACTTTTTAGGGAATATTCTAGGCTTTGCAACGGTACGCATTCAAACTTCTGGTTCGAGCGGGGAAATTATATTTGATCGTGTTGCCAATGCAGACGATATAAAAACGGCCATTTTTGCTTTACGTGGGGAGCAAGAGGGCAGCGAAGGGGTCGAAGGAAAGTTGGTCATTCAGCATGTGCTGGAAGAGCGTTTAGGGGTTGGCTTAGAGATTCCACATCTGGTCCGTGTTGATGCGGATGAGGTATTGAATTCTGAACCTGAAACGAGTCGATTGGGAGGGCTGTTAGGACTGTCTGGTTATGAGTCAATTGCTGTGTGGAATGCATCGGAAAAGGTAGTGTGGCATAAACATTGGCTGATCTTGGTTCGAGAGATTGCACCAGCAGCATTCTTATTTATAATAAGTTTATTTGTTCTACTGGCTACAATTGTCGGCACCACTTATTTGGGGGGGAGTGGGCTGCCACTGTTCCGAAGCATATCCGAATTTGCTGGCCCGGCTTTGATAATTCCGGCTGTGCTGTTGTGGCTAGGCAGCATTGCATGGGGGGGATGGCAGTGGGCAGATTGGCGTAACGATACCTACGAAATTGACGGTAAAGAGGTGACGGATGTTGAAAAAACGCCTCTGTTTACTGGTGAAAAGAGACGCTCTGCGCGTTTGGGTGATATTGAAAATGTAGAGTCGAAAATCCCTAGCCCGATCCACTACTTTTTTAACTATGGGAATGTGGTATTACTGACAGCGGCAACGGATGGAGAATTTACCTTTGATCATGTTCCAAATCCGCGTGCGGTTGCGGAAGAGATTCGGCGACGGATTGATAAGTTCGAGCGCGAGCAGGATGAGAAGCAGGCGCGCAAAAACGCTAAAGATTTGCCTGACTGGTTCGAAACATATAATCGGCTGGATGCCAATCGTTTTGATGAGGAAGATATGCCTCTGTCGATAAGGTAAAGTAATGAGGGAGTGTAGGGTAGAGTAGAGTAGATAAAACAGAGATGCTTACCAGCCGAAGCTAAGCCGATCGATTAGGCGTTTGGGGAGATTGGCCTCTTTCATTTGTGCCTGTGTAAGCTCTATTGGATATGAGATCCGTTCGTATTGCCATGTCATCTCTTCTAGATCCAAGATAGCATATGCTGCTCGTGGATCATTGTCGCGCGGTTGGCCAACACTGCCTGGGTTAACAATCAGCCGCTCCGAATCGGTCGGGTTCAATGCAATTTTTGCGCCCACCTCGGGCAGAATTTGATCGACTGTTGCAACCCATTCAATATTGGCTACATCATTCTGCGCCACATTACCGAATCCACTTTTATTGTTAGCAAGCGACTGGCCACGAACGGCTGCTGTAACTGTATTCTGATTTTCAGTTAATTGCCAACGATATATTGCTGGCTTATGGGTGTGACCAACCAAGCAGATATGCTCAAGGAAAACGCTAAAATTTTCCATAGCAATGCTCGGTGTCAGGATATATTCCCAAACCGGTTCTCTCGGGCTAGCATGTGTAATCAGGAAGTTATTTAAATTCGGTGGTCGAATCGGCGCATAGGGCAACGCACCCAAATACTTGCGACAGGGATCGCTAAGTTGCTCACGCGTCCAAATAACGGCACTACGAGCTTGGGGATTAAAGTCATCTACGTTAATGCCTGGTAAACCAAGTGTAGCCCAGTCATGATTACCCATCACACAGATCTGTGCTTCGCTTTGTATTAGTTCAATGCATTCATTTGGTCGTGGACCGTAACCAATGATATCACCCAAACACCAGATGACATCGTAGTGACCTTTAACGGCAGCTAATACAGTTTCGAGAGCAACTAGATTCCCGTGGATGTCGGAAACTATTAAGACACGCATAATCTATTTATCATATCATAAATTTATCTGCGAAGCGAGTAGGATTTCTTCTGATTGCCGTTCTATAATAAGTCGGAATACCTACGGTTTCTAAAATATAATGAAAACAATCAAGATCGGCGTAGTTACTTTTAGATGAGCTATGCCTCAACACTGTACTGGGAAGCTTGTGATAGGAATTTTACATCACCCAAATAAGCCTGAATCCTTGGTTTTAGCAGAGGAAATCGATCAATTTTTACGCGCTCGTTCTTACACAGATATTTGGCATGAGTCGGCATGGGAAGCAGATGTTAACCTTGAGCGTTTACAGAATGTGGATTTTCTGATTACGCTTGGCGGTGACGGTACGCTATTGCGGGCCGCTCGCATGGGGGCCGAGTATGGCGTACCCATGTTGGGTGTCAAGATGGGGCGTTTGGGCTTTCTGGCCGAAATTATGCCCGATGATTGGCAAGAGCCGCTGGCGCGCGTGTTGGATAATAATTACTGGATTGAAGAGCGGCTGATGGTTCGTGCTCGCGTCGAACGCCCACGCGAAGATGATCCGTCCACGCGCGACATCATCTGTGAATACGATGCGCTAAATGATGTCGTACTGGGGCGGGGTGATCTAGCCCGAATTGTGCGTATTGCCGTAGAATTGGATGGAAGCTACTTAACGCGTTATACATGTGATGGTTTAATCGTCAGCACTGCAACCGGAAGCACCGGATACGCACTGGCAGTGGACGGGCCAATTTTACCACCCGAATTGCGCAACATTCTGCTTTTGCCAATCGCACCACATCTAAGCATGGCCCGCGCGGTTGTGCTTTCGGAAGGCACAGAGATCCGAATGCAGGCTGCCAGTGATCATGCCGCGATGTTAACGGTTGACGGGCAATTTATGGTCGAAGTAACAAATGCCGATCAAGTGGTGGTAGTTGGCAGCCCCCATTTGGCGCGTTTTATCCGATTGCGCGATCGCGGGTACTTTTATAAAATGCTGATGGAAAAGCTCAGCTGGTCAGGATAATTCCATAGGACTTAAGATGATTTTTACGATTAATCAGACTTCAGCAGATTCAACGACGACTGCCACAACGTCTAATCAAACAGAGTCAGATGATTCTGCTGTTCAAAATAAAGGCCCGAAAACACTTTATTGCAAGAATCACCCAAATAGCGAAACGCTTTTGCGCTGCAATAAATGTAACGAACCAATTTGCATGAAATGTTCAGTACAAACCGCGGTTGGCTTTCGCTGTAAAGAGTGTATTCACGGGTTGCAGGACAAATATTTCAACGCTGAACGGATGGATTATCCAATCGCATTCTTGACGAGCATGGTTGTCACCGCAATTGTTTCGCCTATTGCAGGTCGACTTTTGGGATCAATCGGTCTCCTCTTTGTAATCTTTATCATGATATTGATTGGATCGGGCGCGGGAAGCTTATTGGCACAAATTGTGCGGCGTGCGGTGGGCAATCGACGGGGGCGCTACCTGCGTCAATTTATGATTGCTGGCGTTGTGGTGGGGTTATTGTTGGGTACTGTGGTTGGTCTATTCTTTAACGTTTGGGTGCTTAACCTGCCGACACTTATTTTTGCCGTCTTTGTTTCGGTTACGGCCTACCAACTTATTCGGTAAGCATCAAGAGAAAGATGATGCATTGTAACAGTCGCCTAGCAGGTAAAAACTTATCCAAAGTGAGCAGTGAGCACGCCCTCGTGCGGCTGCGTTCCCGATGATTCTGGCTCCGAACCCGCACGAGGGCGTGCTCACTGGACAAATAATCAGAATAGGTGAACAGGTATCCTTCTTTCAGCCCATTCTGAACACTCCCAAAGGAAAAGACAATGAAGCTAGTGAACAAAGTAGCAGTGATTACGGGTGGCGGTAGCGGATACGGTGAAGGCATGGCGACTCTGTTTGCCGAGAATGGTGCAACTGTGGCTGTGGCAGATATCAATCTTGAGGCCGCGACGTGTGTGGCCGATGCGATTAATAAGAATGGTGGGAATGCATTTCCCGTCGAGGTAGATGTGAGCAACAATGATTCGATGGCGGCAATGGCCGAGGCAACATTGGGCCACGCCTCGAATGGATCAAACCGCATCGACATCTTTGTCAATAACGCGGGGATTACGCACAAGAATGGGCCAATGTTGGGGGTAGACGAAGCCACATATGATCGCATCTTTGCCGTCAACGTAAAGAGTGTTTACCTGAGCGCGATGCACGTAGTGCCAATCTTTCGCAAGCAGGGCGGCGGTGTCTTTCTCAACATTGCGTCGACCGCTGGTGTGCGTCCGCGGCCTGGGCTAACTTGGTATAATTCGACTAAGGGCGCGGTGATCACGATGACGAAATCGATGGCCGTCGAGCTTGCACCGGACAAGATCCGCGTGAATGCGATCAATCCGGTCGCGGGCGATACGCCGCTGCTTCACCAGTTTCTGCCCGGTGAAGATACGCCCGAAATCCGCCAAAAATTTAAGGACACGATTCCGTTGGGTCGCTTGAGCCTGCCAATCGATATTGCCAAGGCCGCTCTCTTTTTAACGAGTGATGATGGTGAGTTTTTAACGGGAGTTTGTTTGGAGGTAGATGGGGGGCGCTGTATTTAGAGGATACGAGCCATTTTGTAGTACCCCACGCCAGATTTGTAAAAGAGCTCCCCTTCTTTCATCAATCCAAAGCGTTCATAAAATTCAACTGCTGTCTCTCTGGCATCACACCAAATGCGTGTGGTGCCTTTTTCTTGTGCGATGCTGATTGTGTGCGTTAATAAGACGCTGCCGATTCCACACTGTTGGTGCTCGACCAGTGTGGCAAACTTTCGAAAGCGCGCCTCGTTGTTGCGAATATAAAGCGATATGACGCTGACCAGTTCGTCATCGACAAACGCGCCAAAGTGGAGCGCATCTTCGTCGCCCGCTACGTGGCAGAATTCGGGCGGCCTGTTGGGCCAAAGAACGCGCTGACGGATCGGAATGGTCTGGGTCCAGTGGAGAGGCGTGATCTGCATGGTTTCGATTACATGTCTAGTGGTGGATGGATACCCGCAATAATCCAAATTTGGCGAGCCTTTATCAACATTCACTATTCACGCTGAGCAGATCAATTGTTGCGCGAGCTGACTCAGATAAACCAATTATCTCAAGACCATTTTTAGACCAAGTGAAATGGTCAGCCCACTTCTGCCTATTAGGGTTGAAAAGTACCACATCTTTACTACTGTATGGATCAGTAGCCGTAATTTTTGTCCCTTTAAACTGATTACAGCGATAGCAGGAGAGGCATAAATTGCTTAATTCGTTTGTGCCACCACTTGCTAGTGGAACAATATGCTCTACTACCATAGCAACACCCGCTAGCAGCGGGCTGCGGCAATAGCTACAGCAATGGTCTGCTGCTATTTCTATTTGTTTACGAATTTTGTCTGGTATCTTTTGCCGACGTGCCACTCAGCTATCCTTATTCCCAGATGCTAGAAGCTCTGTTGCCGAAATCGAATACCCTCGCCATTTTAGGAGTGCTAATGCATAGGAGCGACGCATGACAGAATTGTCCATCTCTAGCCGATATATATCTAATTCCTCAGCTCTGCTTGATTTAAACCCTCAGCTTGATTTTTTTCAAGCAAATCTTGATGCCTTACCCATGTAGTGGGGTGAACCGTTTCTTTGGCAATTTCCCATAGAGATTGACCAGACACACTCTGTAAAGAGGTACTTATCTCAGCTTGAAGATTGACTGGCAAATCTTCAGTCCCCTTTGCCGCAATTAGACAAGGGGAATTTAAAACAGAACAAATGTTTTGCATTGGTTTTTTTGTAACCGTTCAGCCTCTGCCGCTGGACGATTACTCTTTTTAAGCATGCCGATAAAATTCGATCTCCGTCGCCGCCAATGGCATCTCCCCCATAATCAGATCCGCGGCTCGCTCGGCCAACATCATCGTTGGCGCATAGATATTACCGTTTGTGACGTAAGGCATAACCGATGCATCAGCTATGTAAAGCCCGTCCAAGCCGTGAACCTGCATGGTCTGCGGATCGACAACAGCCATATCATCAACACCCATTTTGCATGTGCAGGAGGGATGATAGGCCGTTTCGCCCTCATACCCAACCCAATCGAGGATCTCTTCGTCGCTTTGGATTGTGGGGCCGGGTGAGAGTTCGCCGCCGCTAAATTCGGCAAAGGCTGGCTGATCGAGAATGTCGCGCGCGCTGCGAATCGCCTCGACCCACTCGCGCCGATCTTGGTCGGTAGAGAGATAGTTGAAGCGCAGCACGGGCTTGTCGGTTGGATCGGCTGACCTGAGCTTGACTGTGCCGCGGGCGTCGGAATACATGGGGCCAACGTGAACCTGATAGCCGTGCCCACCGCTGGGCGATGTACCGTCATAGCGTACGGCCACAGGCAGAAAGTGGAACATGAGATTTGGGTAGGCGACGTCGTCGTTGCTGCGGATAAAGCCGCCCGCCTCGAAGTGATTGCTTGCGGCTGGTCCATGCTGAGCCAGAAGCCATTTGATGCCAACCCATGGCTGGTTGTACCACTGCATGGCGGGCCAAACCGAAATTGGCTGGGTACATGCGTGCTGCACATATACTTCGAGATGGTCTTGCATGTTTTCGCCGACACCGGGTAGGTCGTGGATCACGTCGATGTTGAGCGCGGTTAGGTCGGCACTCTTTCCGACCCCGGAAAGTTGCAACAGTTGCGGCGAGTTGATGGCTCCCCCACAGAGGATCACGCGCCCCGCTAGGATCCGTTGCGAGCGACCATTTTGGCTGACCTCGACACCAACGGCTCGCTTTTTCTCGAAAAGTATTTTGGTGACGAGTACACGTGTTTGAACCTCTAAATTGGGGCGATCTGTTACGGGATGCAAGTAAGCGCGGGCTGCACTAAATCGGCGTCCCTTGCGGATGTTGGAATCGAATTTGGCAAACCCTTCTTGTTTGTAGCCATTAACGTCGGCAGTTAATGGGTGCCCCGCTTGCTGTACCGCTTCGAAGAATGCTTGAAAGAGTGGATTTCGAGAGGAGCCGCGCTCTAGCATTAGTGGACCGTCGTCGCCGCGGTACTCATCGCCGCCTGATAGACAATTTTCCATGCGTTTGAAGTAGGGCAGGCAATGTCGATAATCCCAACTTTCCATGCCGCGGTCAGCCGCCCAACGTTCGAAGTCTAAGGGGTTGCCGCGCTGGAAAATCATGCCGTTGATGCTGCTGGATCCACCGAGAATTTTGCCACGACCTTGAAAAATGCGGCGGTTGTGCATCTGTGGCTCTGGCTCGGATTCATAGCACCAATCGTAGCGTGGATTGCCAATGGGGATGGTGAGCGCGGCGGGCATATGGATGAAGAGTTCCCATAGGTGATCTCTGCGCCCGGCTTCGAGTACGAGTACATTGTGGTTTGGATCAGCGCTGAGGCGGTTGGCAAGCACGCAGCCTGCGGATCCGCCGCCAATGATTAGTGTGTCAATCTGTTTGTTCTTTAGCTTCATGGATGGCTCGTGTTTAGTTGATTTTACTGTACCAGCTGGTCGGTACACTTATTCGAGCATTTTAGTACAAAGAGGTAAAATATGCCAACAAGTTTATTGCAAAGTGCAGCAGAACAAAGAGCCAAAAGAATTTATGAAACGAGAGCGGAGAAAGGCTAGTGAGACACGTGAGTTGGTTTTTGTGGCGTGTGGGGCAATTTTGCATCGTGAAGGATTGGCGGCGTTAACGCTGGATGCGGTAGCCGAGGAAGCGGGGCTAAGTAAAGGGGGATTGCTCTACCACTTTCCAACGAAGTTGGCGTTGGTCGAGGCACTATTTCGCCATCACTTGGATCTGTTTGATTTGCGGATTGATGCGTTACGTCAAGCGGACATACTACAGGATCAGGCAAGCTGGCTGCGGGCCTATGCGCAAGCATCAATCGAGCAGATCAGCGATGCCGATACGGCAAGTCTCTTTGCGAGTTTGTTTGCCGCTGGCGAACGCTACCCGAGCGTATTGCAGATTATGCGCGACTATTACGTGGCGTGGCAGGCTCAGATCGACGACTCTGGGCTTTCAGCCTCATCCGCGATGATGATCCGACTAACGGTGGATGGCTTTTGGTTTGCGCACCTGTACCAATATTCGCCACCGACGGGTGCGCAGCGCGCTGAGGTGATCAACTATATTATGCGGCTGACGGAGAATGTTTCTTAGCTTGTGTGGGATATGATCCGCTAATTTCCATGCTCATCTGCACGCCCCTGAAACGTTCCCGAGACACAAACCGAACTACTGAGCAGGGTGGGCCAATAGTTACTCAGGCGGCCCAGACGACTCCCAAAACCTAAGCGTCGTTCTGGACGAAACCCACTTATTTGATATAAAAGCTCAAGCTGACGAAAACTGAAATAATGCAGGTGCCCACCATCAAGAAGCAGCGTTTGCGTTGGATCAGTTGTAAACCCTTCATTCTGTCCGCCTGAATGTGTCATGGGGGCCCGCCCCAACAATAAACTTAGTCTCTGTGGCAGAAATGATATATTAGGTGTCACCGTTAGCAACTGTGTTCCAGAATGCGATAACTTGCCAATGATTTTCATAGCGCCAATAACATCTACAAGATGCTCGATGACATCTCCCCAAATAATACAATCATATGGTGAATTAGCTTTTGCCTGTAATTCATCTAATGTTGCGCAGATAACTTGGCAATGTGGTATGGATGATAGTTGCTTGCTTGTCCGTTCAGCGCGGACTGCTGATAATTCTGTACCCACCATCTCATCGAAGTAAGGTGCCAACGTTAACAGCACCTCTCCACGACCACACCCTATTTCTAGTAAACGACCGCCATGGCGCGCCAAATATACCAATGCTTCATAACGATCTGTCGGCCAGCGATTGATTTTAATTGGTTCCAATCTCTGGCTAAAAACATCATGCTGATACATTTCATCATATTTAATAGCTAATGCTTTATCATCTTCCATAACTGAAATTACCTTCTTCCAAAGTACTATCTTCCAAAGTACTATTCTGGATAATTTTTGCACTTTGTTTAAATGATCTGCCTATTCTCTCACTCAAACAAAAACGCTTCAACCGCTTTGCGCGTCTCATCGTGCCACAAAACGCGATAGTGCCCAGCACCCTCCACCTCGATCAACGTTGCTTTCTTCCAACTTGTGACAATCTCTTTCGACCATGCCATTGGCACTAGCTGATCATTCTGCCCATGGACAATTAATGCCGCATTGACATTTGTTCGCTGTGCATAGTCACTCACGTTAAGATCCGCCACCACATAACCTGTCTCCTGCTCGATTTGGCGGGTCAACGCTTGCTCCACACGTGGAGACAGTCCAAACATTTCGGCCACCTGATGGATGCGATCCGAAAAGCGATTGGGTGATGTAATCATAACAACCTTGTCGACATAAAGTTCCGGGTTTTCTGCCATCGCTGTAATTGCTGCCACGCTCCCAAACGAGTGGCTGATCACAATATCGGGCCGCTGCTGATTGATAAAGCCCGATACAAAGGCCCCAAATGCGAACATACTAGTTGGCTCGACTGCGCTGCGCCCATGAGCAGGCGCGTCAAAAGCGATCACCGTACATTCATTTGCAATCAACATATCAATCAGATAGCCAAAGTTTCCAGCTTGACCCTCCCAGCCGTGGACCAACACAACCGTCCGCGATCCAGTGCCCCACTGGTACCCTTGAATGTGCGCGCCACGAAATTGATAATTGACCAAAGTCGCTCGTTCAAGCATTACTTTTTCACGCTCTTTGATGGGGAAGATGCGCGGTTTTGCCATTAATTCGTTGGCCTTTTTTGCCGCAATCCGTGGCGAGATTGCGCCCACAATCGTGAAGTAGAGGCGGATAAGCTGAAACTGACTTTGAGCAATTAGATTATTCATAAATGTGGAGATTCCTGTGGCTTAATTTTTGGAAATCATAGCATACAATATTAGATTTCGTGTATTTGGGATACTTTGAACAGAAGGGTACAATTCAGAGATGAACTCAGCCTACGACGTTGTCATTTGTGGTGCAGGCAGCGCGGGCGTCGCCGCCGCGTATTACCTCGCCATCAACCATCAAATCACTAATGTGCTAATCGTTGACAAGCACGCCCCACTTTCGCAAACAAGTGCGAAGTCTGGCGAAAATATCCGTAATTGGTGGCCCACGCAGCCAATGATCGATCTAGCAAACCGCAGCTTTGAATTAATGGAAGAGCTAATGCTGGCATCGAAAAATGTCTTTAACCTTGAGCGGCAAGGCTATGCTTATGTAACTGAAGATCCCTCGATTCTTTCAGGCTATTTGGCCCACTATCGCTCGTTAGACGTAGGTGATCTGCGGATCCATGAGCCCGATCAATTCGACCTACAATACGAGCCGCCCGCATCCACCTATGCCGACAATCGCATTGCCGGAGCAGATATTCTGCTTGATCCATGGGTGATACGACAAACATTCCCGCACTTTTCGCAAAATGTCGAAGCGGTGATTCATGCACGGCGGGCCGGATCCATCAGCGCACAGCAACTAGGCCAATATCTGCTGCAAGAAGCCAAAATATGGGGCGCACACTTCGAACGTGCGACTGTCGTGGATGTGGAAGTAGTGGATGTAAAAGTAGATGTGGAGACTACCGATGGAGCCGACACTGCTGATAAAGCGACCGTAAAACAAGTTAGCGCAGTAATAATTCAAAATACGCAGGGTATACACCGCATTGAAACGCGGCGCTTTGTCAACGCGGCGGGGCCATTCGCCAACCACATTGCACAAATGCTTGGACAAGCGTTACCAATCACAAATGTTTTTCAGCAAAAGATTGCATTTCAAGATCCATTACGCGTGATTCCGCGCAATGCCCCGTTTACCATCTTTATGGATAAGCAACAGGTTAACTGGTCGCCAGAAGAGCGACGCTTTTTAGCAGACGATCCAACGTTGGCATGGATGGTGGGCGAATTGCCGGGTGGAGTCCACATCAAGCCCGAAGGAGGCAACGACAGTACGTGGCTAAAATTAGGATGGGCCTATAATCAACTGGGTGAAGAACCCCTGTGGGAGCCAAATGTCAACGAGTTGTTCCCCGAACTACTGATGCGTGCGGCTTCGCGACTTGTGCCGCAATTCAAACACTATTTTAATAACATCCAACAACCTCTTGTCCACTATGGTGGCTATTACACCAAAACCGAAGAAAACTTACCGCTGATTGGACCGATGGGTGTGGACGAAAACTTTGTAAGTGGCGCGTACATGGTAGGGGCACTCTCTGGTTTTGGCACGATGATGAGCTGTGCGGCGGGCGAATTGTTGGCAAAGTGGGTGGCTCACTCTGCCCTTCCGGCGTATGCAAACATCTTCTCGCTAGAACGGTATGCGGATCCGGAATTGATTGACGTATTGAAAGCCCAAGCAAAGGTGGGCGAACTGTAATGAGAGAAAATAATGAGTGATTTTTTGACCGTTGGATTGGCGCAAATTTCCCCAGTTTGGCTGGATCGCGACGCAACGCTAGAAAAGATGGTGCGCTACGTTGAACAAGCGCAACAATCTGACTGCCAGCTAATTGCCTTTGGCGAGGCGCTGCTGCCAGGCTACCCGTTTTGGCTAGAGTTGACCGATGGCGCGCGTTTTGATTCGCCGCTGCAAAAGGAGATCCACGCGCACTATATGGATCAAGCGGTGCAGATTGAGTCTGGTCATTTGGATCGGTTATGTACCGCCGCGGCGGACGCGCGGATGGCAATCTACGCAGGAACAATCGAGCGCGCGTCGGATCGCGGTGGGCACAGCCTCTACTGTTCATTGGTCTATATCGATGCTGCCGGTGTGATTCAATCCGTTCATCGTAAATTGATGCCAACCTATGAAGAACGCCTGACTTGGGCAACGGGCGACGGTCATGGCTTGCGCGTTCACAAACTGCTGCCTTTTACCGTGGGTGGGCTAAATTGCTGGGAAAATTGGATGCCGTTGCCGCGAGCCGCGCTATACGCACTCGGCGAAGATTTACACGTTGCGGTGTGGCCGGGAAGCGTGCGCAATACCGAAGATATTACTCGGTTTGTCGCCAAAGAGTCGCGCTCCTATGTGCTTTCGGTTTCGAGTCTCATGCGTAAGTCGGACTTTCCGCAAACGACGCCGCAGCTTGACGCGATTTTAGTGAATTGCTCCGACATGGTGGCAAATGGCGGTAGCTGTATTGCCGGGCCAACTGGAGAATGGATTATCGAGCCGATGGTTGGAACAGAAGAGTTGTTAATCGCAACGTTGGATCATGCACAAGTGCGGAGAGAGCGCCAAAATTTTGATCCAGCAGGCCATTATGCGCGACCAGATGTGACGCAATTGACGATTAATCGATCCCGACAAAGCACGCTATCAATTATTGAATAGCAGCACTTATTGATGGTATCGAATCGAGCGTATATACACCTAAAAAAAGAGGGATAATTATGGGGAAAGAGCAGATAGGATTTATTGGATTGGGGTCGATGGGCTATCCGATGGCGAAGAATTTGGTTGATGCTGGCTATGCGGTGCATGGCTTTGACATTCGACCCGAGGTAATTGAAAAGTTTGTAGCAGATGGCGGCAGCGCGGCCCATTCACCTGCGGCGGCTGGCACAGATGTGGATATTCTGATTATTGTGGTGGTGAACGATGCGCAGGTGGATAGTGTGCTCTATGGCGAAGAGGGGGCAGCGGATGCGCTGTCGAACGGTTCGCTAGTGCTTGTTTGCAGCACAGTAAGCCCCGACCATTCAAGAGCAACCGAAGCTGCTTTGGCAGAGCGAGGAATCCATTTTCTAGATGCACCGATGAGCGGTGGTGCGGTTGGGGCAATGGACGGTACGTTGGCCTTTATGGTGGGTGGACCAACTGAACAATATGATCGAGCGCACTCTCTGCTGAACATCATGGGTGGACATTTGTATCACATGGGTACGGCCATCGGTTCGGGGACCACAATGAAGGTGGTAAACCAGCTGCTGTGCGGCGTCCATTTAGCCGCGATGGGCGAGGCGCTTGCACTGGGCGCACGTGCTGGGGTGGATCCAAATAAGATTGTTGATGTAATTTCAACGAGCGCCGCATCGTCTTGGATGTTTGCAGATCGTGCGCCCCATATTTTGGCAGACGATTTTACGCCACATAGCACAATTGATATTTGGCCTAAAGATTTAGGGCTTGTGCTAGACGTTGCGCGTCCATTGAAAATACCGGTTCACCTAGCTTCGGCTGCGTTTCAGCTTTTTCAAAGTGCGTCTGGCGCAGGTTATGGCAAATTAGACGATTCGGCGATTGTGAAGATTTATGAGGATCTACTTGGATTTTCTCTGCTGGATGTGGTTAAGAAGTAGGGAAGAACATAGCCTGCTGGTCTAGGGCTACGATAATCCGATTGTATCTAGATTGCGGGGCGAGGAGAGCGTAGTGCAAGGCCATTCCAAAAAATTAAATATACAGTATGGCCGCAAGCTACTCTAGAAAATCGCTAAAATCTGTATAATTATTTTTCTGGTTTAGCCCAAAGATCAGCCTACGTTATCCCTGCCCTAAAATAAATGATCTTAGGCAATCGAAAGATCTGTCCGGTGGCGATGAGAGAGATAATTATCCATGTGACACGCTGGATTCTGCCGGAGGACAACCGCCGTATGATTTTGCTCTGGCTGTCGCTGCCTTGCTATTTTTAACATCTCTTCGGATGCAAGCTGTGTTGGTAGCGCTGTCGCGATTTCTTTAATTTGAGAAGGTTCGAGCGAGGCGCTTACGCTACTGGAACAGAGAACTATCAAATCATCTAGACGTAATAATAAATAATCCATTACCTTTGGGCTAAACGAATTTATAGAGCGAGAAAGCGTATTTTTTACGTTAAATGAGATATGCTTGACCATTGGAATCGATTCTGAGCCTAAAAAGTGAGTCGTTGAATCAATGGTTGGCTCGATTTCGTGCGCTGGCCGCTGATAGTTAATTATGCTACGCTGATGACGAATGGGAAATGTATGATAATTGTTAGAGGGTGTATGTGTTAAACGATAAATAACTTTGCTGCGTAATAAGTATGCATGGATGTTGCCAACATATGTAAAGTAAAAACGATTGTGCGAAATACATGCACCAAGAGCAGATGTATGAAAATGAGCGCCCAATTGTTCCTGCTGAGCCAAACACCGTAATGTACTATTCGCGTGACACATTGCTGATTCTAATATATAGCGGGGGGAAGTTTTCTCGGATTTGTTTTCAACGAGATACCGATACATTGATTCTACGGTAAGCTGAGCCGCCATTCCTCGATGCTCAATTTCGGGTGGACTTTCTGCAAAAAGAGCGTACCAACTTCGATTACCAATTTGTGTTTCCTCACCAGGAATTGTTGCTTCGGGAAAGACCAAATATGCGTTAGAATTGTTGGAATTCATCACGCTAGATGCATGGCCTAAGTTTACTGTAGGTGGTGTGTATTGTTGAATAATTTTCATTTTCTCACTTCTCCAAAAATGCTTACAATTAAGCTTTACTTTACTCTGTCATAGGGAATGTGGCTACGCAATCTATGAGCAAGAGCGATATACAATAGACTGTTTTTAAGAAGAGTTCTTCCTGTTTTGATTTTTCAGAATGCCTTATTTCAATTCATGGCGGTTTGCACTATCTTATAAATATTTTGGATGCGAATACCGTAGGCTGAAATTTCGGCATGATCTCAGTCATTCATGCTGTGGCTGCCTTCGCAGCAACGCTTTGCACTAAGCACCTCGCCGAAATAAAGCTGATGCAGGCAAAATAGGTCGTTCGATTACCGGAAAGTATGCCCTATCTAAATTTTGTGGAACTGGCAATGTTAGTGGATTTTAAGTAAGTTAAGTGTAGGTGAACCAAATGTTCGTAGCAGGAGACGGCGAGTTAGGAGATGAGTGAAGGAGATCGATGCATTGTAGTGAACTTTTAGTGAATTGTTTTTTTACCGTTTTATGGTATCTTCTCAATAAGTAGCGGTAGCGTTTCGGCCTCACTGTCACTTCACTTCAGCAAAATGCTCCGTGTAAAGGTCGGCTTGCGCTATTCGCACCCCGAAATATTGAGAAAATAGGTTTTACGTGCAAAATATCATATCTGCTTTGACACCTAAATATTGCGGCAACATCACGTCAAAACATACTTACAACAGTAGCTTACTATTTCGTAAGTATGTTATCGGAGTAATGCCGCTGTTTCTATAGGACAATAGTCCTATTTTCTTTGTTTCTAGAGGAATCTTCATCGAGCTCACGATGCAGTTCGGAAATTATATTTAGATTGTATGTACGGTGCTATAGGACAAATGTCCTATTTCGACCAGTTAGGCTATTCCCAAAAATAAAATATACAGCATGGCCAAAGCTACCACAGAAAATTTGCTCTACACCTTAACATTATCGGGCAGCAGTGGCGGTGTAGGCTGAAAGCGAGAATGTTACGTCAGAACAACCAACGCCTGACCGCGCGCAACAACGTCACCAATCGCACAGTCAATCGATGCAACAACGCCATCGATTGGCGCATTCACCCGCATTTCCATCTTCATTGCCTCTAAAACAAGCAGCGTATCGCCCTTTTGCACAGTAGAACCAATCCCGACCACTATCTCTTGCACTTGCCCCGGCATGGATGCAGTCAATGCACCGGACTCTGCTTGTGCATTGGCGCGTCGACTTTCGCGATGCGGATCAACTTTTGCAAGCTGCCACTGCTGGCCCGCAAACCACATTTTCCGCTCGTCTGATGCGGAATCCGAAGAAAACCTGACCTGTTTATACGCACCATCAACCGAAAAATCGATGCAATGTGCCGCCTGATTGTGCTGCACGACGCGGTATGTCTTGTTGCCAATCGTTACTTGATACCCATCTGCATCTGGATCAATTTTGACGGAGACGGTGCTGTCTTGGTGTTGGTAATGGAAAATTGTCATGATTGACCTATTCTAAATCCCGCCTGCTCTTGCCATGGGCTAAACGGATCTGCGCCTTCTTGCGTAGGCTTCGTTGTGCCGTTTTGGCTGCTTTGGCCGAAATCACAAAGCGCCGCCGCAATTAATATCTCGTCCACTAAATTAGGCGAATCCTGCCGCCATCCATCCATGTAGCGCTCAATAAAATCGGTTGTAGTTGTACCACTGCGATAGACATGGTGCTCCAGCAGGCCGCGCAAGAATGGGATATTTGTGATGATATCACCCAACACAATATATTCTGCCAAAGCCACGCCCATCTTGTCGACAGCGTCCGCTCGCGTCTCTGCTGATACAATCAACTTAGCTAGCATCGGATCATAGTGGATCGATACGTTGTCTCCACTTGCCATGCCCGAATCCACCCGAACGCCGGGGCCAGTGGGCTCTTGCAAATAGTGAATGGTGCCAATGGAGGGCATAAAATTCGTTTCTGGATCTTCTGCGTAGATGCGACATTCAATTGCATGACCGCGCTGGCTAATCTCTGCCTGAGAAAAGGGCAGCGCCTCCCCCGCGGCCACGTTGATTTGTAATTTGACCAAGTCAATACCGGTCACACATTCGGTCACTGGATGTTCAACTTGGAGACGCGTATTCATTTCTAGAAAGTAAAAGTTCCCCGCGTCATCTGCCAAAAATTCGACCGTTCCTGCATTCAGATATCCTGTCGCCTGTGCAGCGGCAATTGCGGCTTCCCCCATCCGTTTACGCAACCCATTTGTCGCGCTCCGATTTAGCAGTGGCGATGGCGCTTCCTCGATGATTTTTTGATGCCGCCGCTGGATCGAACACTCTCGCTCAAACAAGTGAACAACGTTGCCGTGGCTGTCCCCAAAAACTTGAAACTCTATGTGGTGAGGACGTTCAATTAACCGCTCTAAAAATATGGTGCCATCCCCAAACGAATGGAGCGCCTCATTGCGTGCGCCCTGTAACGCATCACTCAGGTCAAGCGGATCGCGCACAACGCGCATCCCTTTCCCGCCACCGCCTGCTGCCGCCTTAACCAACAATGGATAGCCCACGTCGGCTGCAGCCTCGACCAACTCTGCATCGCTGCCGCCATCTTGGTAGCCCGGCACAACCGGCACCCCGGCAGCCTGCATTACGCTGCGCGCTGCGGTTTTGGATCCCATCACGCGAATCGTTTCGGGCGTGGGGCCAATAAAGGTAATACCAGCGTTCGTAACTTCTTCGGCAAAGCGCCAATTTTCTGCTAAAAAGCCATAGCCAGGATGTATGGCGTCACAGCCTAGCTGATTGGCAACGTCTATGATTTTGTCTATGCATAAGTAGGATTCGCTGGCTGGCGCAGGGCCGATCAACGCTGCCTCGTCAGCAAGCCACACATGTTGCGCCGACGCATCCGCCTCGGAATAGACAGCAACTGTTGCAATCCCCATTTCGCGACAGGCGCGCATAATGCGCACTGCAATTTCGCCTCGATTGGCGATTAGAATATTTTTAAACATTTTTATCCCGCTTTAACATCAACGCGCTGCGTGTAAATTCAATCACGACCACGCCATCCTGATTGCGCCCAACGTGTTTGAACTGCACAATCCCCTGATTTGATTTCGACTTTGACTCACGTTTACTCAGCACTTCGGTCTCCATATAAAGCGTGTCGCCATGGAACACTGGGTGTGGATGTTTGACGCTTTCGTAGCCCAAATTCGCCACCAGCGTTCCCTCGGTTAATTCTGGCACCGTGATCCCCGTTGCCAGACCCATTGTAAAGATCCCGTTAACAATGCGCTGCCCAAATTGCGTTTTGGTCGCGAAATCTTCATTTAAATGCAGCGGCTGTGTGTTCATCGTCATCGAGCAAAAGAGCACATTATCCATCTCGGTAATTGTGCGCGCCATGCTATGTTTAATTGTCGTTCCAACGTTAAGTTCTTCGTAATATTTTCCAGCCATGGCGCTATCCCACTACAATTGTTTTCTAGCAATCAGTTACTTTTACGAGAAGAGATTATTCGATGTCATTCTAGCGTGTTTTTTGGCTGGAATCCAAGGATACTTACCGATATGGTTGCCTAGTGTTTATTATACATGTATGACAACAATGCGGGGTCTCAGTTGCCCGCCAAGGACTTTTTCTGCACTGATATTACATGCGGAAGACGCCATACTTCGTCTCCTCAATCGGTGCATTGAGGCACGCCGACAAAGCCAAGCCCAAAACCGCGCGCGTCTGCGCTGGATCAAGGATCCCATCGTCCCACAACCGTGCGGTAGAATAATAGGGACTGCCCTCGGCTTCATACTTGTCTAGAGTTGGCTGCATAAACTCGGCTTCCTCCTCTGGCGTCATCAATGTTTCGCTGCGGCGCGCCAACTGATCTTGTTTGACGGTACGCAGCACGTGCGCGGCTTGTTCGCCACCCATCACGCTGATGCGCGCGTTAGGCCACATCCACAAGAAACGGGGCGAATATGCACGACCACACATGCCATAGTTGCCTGCCCCAAACGAACCGCCGATGATGACCGTCAATTTTGGCACCTGCGCATTGGCCACCGCATGGACCAGCTTCGCTCCATCGCGCGCAATGCCGCCCGCTTCATACTCTTTACCCACCATAAAGCCGGTAATATTCTGTAAAAAGAGCAGCGGAATCTTTCGTGCCGTACAGAGTTCAATAAAGTGTGCGCCCTTTAATGCGGACTCGCTAAAGAGGATCCCATTGTTCGCAATGATGCCGACTGGGTAGCCATGAATTCGCGCAAAACCGCAGATGAGCGTTTCGCCGTAACGTGCCTTAAATTCTCGAAAGCGGCTGCCGTCGACAATGCGTGCGATCACCTCACGCACGTCATACGCCACCTTGAAGGTGCTTGGAATAACGCCATATAACTCGGCAGAGTCGTAAAGCGGATCTTCGGGTAGCTGCACATCTAGTCGCATCTGCTTGCGCGTATTGAGGGATTCGACAATGTCGCGCACAATTTCCAGCGCATGGTCATCATCTTCGGCAAAGTGATCCGCCACGCCAGAGACGCGCGTATGTACATCGGCACCACCAAGCTCTTCGGCTGTCACCTCTTCGCCCGTGGCCGCTTTTACTAGCGGTGGACCACCCAAAAAGATTGTCCCCGTACCTTTGACAATCACCGCTTCGTCACTCATGGCTGGCACGTACGCGCCACCCGCCGTACACGATCCCATGACCGCTGCAATCTGCGGAATCCCTGCCGCGCTCATGGTTGCTTGGTTGTAGAAGATGCGCCCAAAGTCATCCACATCGGGGAAGACTTCATCTTGCAAGGGCAAGAAAGCGCCACCCGAATCAACAAGATAGATGCATGGCAGGTTGTTCTCTAGCGCGACTTGCTGCGCACGCAGATGCTTTTTGACCGTCATGGGGAAATAGGTACCGCCCTTAACCGTTGCATCGTTGGCAACAATTAAACACTCGCGGCCCGAGATGCGTCCGATGCCGGTCACAATTCCGGCTGCGGGCGTGCCACTGTCGTAGAGATCCCACGCTGCGAGGGGAGATAGTTCGAGAAATGGCGATCCTTCATCGAGTAATTTGTCGATCCGCTCGCGCACAAAGAGCTTACCGCGACTGGTATGGCGCTCCATATATTTGGGTCCACCGCCCTGGCGCACCTGAGTAAGATTGGCGCGCAGATCTTCAACTAGCGCTTTGTTGTGAGCTGCGTTTTGAGCAAATTCTGGACTGCTGGCAGAGATTTGAGAATCGATTATAGTCATGATGATTGTATTAGCGCTGCTATTTAGTAAAATATTAGCGCTGCTATTTAGTAAAATAATGGTACAAATTATCGATCTAGTTTAATTAATCTGTTTTATTTGTTCTGCTTCCACCTAAATTCAGGAGAAACATTTATGATTCAAAAAATTTAGAGATTTACCCGCTCCAAATGAACCTGTCTGGGAAATTGCAACGCTTTCCCTAATCAGGGACAGTGGAGCGAGTCGGAATATCTTGCATTAGAAACCAATCGTCTAATTGAATTTTCCAATGAGCATATTGAGTTTCTTTCCCATGCCAAAACCCAATCATCAATTCATTTTGTTTTTGTTTTTGAAGATGCTAGACGAATTTGTCGGCACACGTAATTTGAGACATCTCTTACCTGCTTCGCTGCGCGTACATCTTTGAGCTGAAAAATATTGTGAACCAGATATTGTATTTATTTCTGCTGAAAATCTACATCGATTTGTTGAAGATTTTTGTGATGGTGCAGATTTGGTAGTTGAAATTGTCAGCGGTAGTTATGATGAACGGTGACGAGATCTTGTCGGAAAGCGGGCTGAATATGCGCAAGCGGGCATTTCGGAATGTTGGATTGTCGACCCGAAAGATGAAGTAATCATCGTGCTCACTCTTTTAGACAAAATCTATGTCGATCGCGGCATGTTTTCGCGAGGCGAAGTGGCTTCGTCTGTGCTGCTGCAAGATTTTGAAACCGATGTTGTAACCATTCTTGATGCATCTCCGATCAACCGATAGAATGCACCGGTGACAAAAGAATTAACAATTGGCTGGACTTATATCCACAAAGTTATTGCTGATAAATTACAGACCGTAGCGATTGTCGGCAACGGTGATCTTTTCTAATCCTTCATTAAATGTCTGCCGATTACCATCCGTAAAATCTCACTCGTTCCCTCACCGATAGACATCAACCGTGTGTCGCGATAGAAACGCTCTACGTCGAATTCGCGGCTGTAGCCAAAGCCCCCGTGGATCTGAATTGCGTTGCGGCAAGTCTTTTCGCTGATGTCCGTTGCGAGTAATTTTGCCATGCCCGCTTCTTTCGCATAGGGACGACCTTCATCTTTGAGCCAAGCCGCCCAGTAGAGCATATGGCGCGCGGCCTGAACTTCGGTTGCCATATCGGCCAGCATAAAGGCTACCGCTTGGTGCTCACCGATCGGCTTGCCCATTGTCTTGCGCTCCTTGGCGTATTGCATAGACGCATCATATGCCGCCTGCGCAAGACCCAACGCCAGCGAGCCAATGGAGATGCGTCCCTTGGTGAGCGTTGCGAGCGTCTGCGGCAGGCCCGCACCACGCTCGCCTAACAAATTGTCGGCAGGTACGTGGGCATTATCAAACGTTACCGCATGGGTTGGGGAGCCATTCAATCCCATTTTCTTCTCTGGTGGGCCAATGAGCACGCCGGGAGTGTCCATGGGCACGATAATATGGCTAAGCGCATGAGAGCCTTCATCGCCTTTATTGTCATTAGTACGGCAGAGTACGGTCATGCATTCGGCTATGCTCGCGTTGGTTGCCCACATTTTTGAGCCGTTAATCACCCACTCGTTGCCGCGGAGTTGAGCCTTAGTCTTGACGTTGCGTAAGTCGGATCCTGCGCCCGGTTCTGTGAGCATAATGCCGCCAAGTTTGCCCTCTTTTGATGTCAATAGCGGCAGCCACTTTTCCTTTTGCGCATCCGTGCCAAAATCCACTATGGGACCGATGCCCAAACAGTTGTGGGCCGAGATTGCAAGTGATGTGGATCCACACGCCCACGCTAATTCCTCTGTCGCAATAGTGGCGCTGATTGTATCCATCTCGGCACCGCCGTATTCCATGGGTGCCTGCAACCCCTTCAAGCCAAGATCGGCCATCTTGCGCGTCGCGTCCCAGTTAAACTCGTGGGTCTCATCCGTGTGGTGTGCTTTGAGCCGCACTTCGTTTTCCATAAAGCGATGGATTACGCTGCGAAAGTCTCGTTGCTCATTATTGAGGTCAAAATTCATGAATGATCCTTAATCATAATTTTGCTATAATAATTCGTAATAAATGGAGGGTCGAAAAATTTAATGAATAAAAATACATACGAATTTACAACTCAAGTATTAAATGGTGTTTTAAAAATCCCGCAGAAATACATTAATGCTATGCCAACTGAACGTGGTATTCGTGTCATTTTGATTATCGATGAAGACACCCGTGATGAGCAAAGTAATGGTGATAAGCAGCCAAATAGTCAATCTATAGAAGAACTGGTTCAGGAAATCAAAAACCTGCCCCGCCAACCTGAAAATATAGTACTGGCAAGCGGCTTGCTTGCTCGATATTTAGCAGAATCCGTCGACGAGATCGATCCTGATTTTGACGAAGAGCGCTGGAATCAAGAGTGGGCAGCAGTTGAAGCCAAAATGAAAGCAGACTCACTTGCATATGAACAAGAAGAAAGAGACATGCTTACATTTTAATGAGCTATCTACTGGACACAAGCCATCTATTGCCATTAATTAGAATCGGACATTCGCTCAGACGATAAATCTTTGCATCGGTCTCTAGTGGCAATACTTTTGCCACAGTCCTGCTGGTGCTTAACGAATTTTTGTTTGGCATTAGTACCTTACCTCGTTCCCGGAAAAATCTGGAAAAGTGGAAAAGGATAAAATCAGATTTTATTTGTTAGAGAATTAGATCCATCCGACGCCGTCCCAGCAGCGCACCTACGACTCGATCTGCGGAAACAGCGATGGCAACAGGAGGTCGTTGACTCATTTGTTGCCATAACTGCACTTCGGTATAACCTAACGCTTTTAACAAGTGACAAAGACTTTTTAACTGTTCCCAACTTGAGATGCGAAAATTGGCTTATTTGACAATGTCCATCCTAAGCCATTGCTGTCTCTGCTGCTTTCTCTAACCCCAATTCCTCTACGCTGAGCACACGCATTTCAACTTTGCGTACCTTCCCCGTAACCGTCATCGGAAAGCCGTCAACAAACTTGATGTAACGCGGCACTTTGAAATGCGCAATTTTGCCTTTGCAGAACGTACGCATCTCCTCTTCAGTTGCAGATTCACCCTCTTTGAGCTTGACCCAAGCCATGATCTCTTCGCCATATTTTTCGTCGGGCACACCAATTACCTGCGCATCACTGACTTTTGGGTTCGTGTAGAGGAACTCTTCAATTTCACGTGGGTAAACATTTTCGCCGCCGCGAATGATCATGTCCTTGATGCGCCCCGCAATATTGACATATCCTTCGCCATCCATAATTGCTAAGTCGCCGGTGTGCATCCAGCGTGCGTCATCGATGGATGCGGCTGTTCCTTCGGGGTTGTCCCAATATCCGAGCATAATGCTGTAGCCACGCGTGCAAAGTTCGCCCAACTCGCCGACGGGTAAAACTGCACTCGTGTCGGGATCAATGATTTTGACTTCAACATGAGGATGAACTTGACCAACCGTGCTGACCTGCTTTTCTAGCGGCGTGCCGATGCGCGTCTGGAAAGAGACGGGACTGGTTTCGGTCATGCCGTATGCGATTTCGACCTCAGTCATATGCATGTCGGATTGGACCCGCTTCATCACCTCGACCGGGCAGGGAGAACCCGCCATGATGCCCGTGCGCAGGCTGCTGAGATCGTACTCGGCAAATTCGGGGTGCTCTAGCTCGGCGATAAACATAGTCGGGACGCCGTAGAGCGCGGTGGCTTTTTCCTCGGAGACGGTTTCGAGCACAGTTTTTGGATCAAAGCCCGCGTCGGGATAGATCATGGTGGCACCGTGGCTCACACAGCCTAAGTTGCCCATGACCATGCCAAAACAGTGATAGAGCGGCACGGGGATCACCAAGCGATCCTGGTCGCTGAAATTCATGATGCGAGCCACAAAGTAACCATTGTTTAAAATGTTATGGTGGCTTAGCGTGGCACCTTTTGGGTAGCCTGTCGTGCCGCTTGTATATTGAATGTTGATGGCGTCATCAAATTGCTGTTCACTTTGGCGTTGGGCTAGTTCATCAGCACTGACCTTATCTGCCTTGGTGTAGATGTCGTCCCACTGCCACATGCCAGCGGATGGCTCCTCGCCGAGCCGAATGACTGTGCGCAGATGGGGGAGCTCCGCAGAATGAAGTTGGCCCGGCTCTGCCTTTGGGAGTTCTTGTGCAAGCTCGTAGAGCATTTGCGTATAGTTCGATGTTTTGAATTCTGGCGCAATGATGATGTGGCTACAGCCAGATTGCGTAAGTGCGTATTTGAGTTCGTGCGTGCGGTAGCTGGGATTGATGTTGACCAATATCGCACCCAACTTGCTGGTGGCAAACTGCGTAATGCACCACTCGGCACAGTTTGGCGACCAAATGCCGATCCGCTCGCCTTTTTGCACGCCCATTGCCATAAGCCCACGTGCGCACTGATCGACTTGATCCTTGAGCTGGCTGTAGGTGTAACGAATATTTTGGTGGCGCGCAATTAACGCTTCATTATCTGGATATTGTTTAACTGTCTGGTCGAACATGTCACCGATTGTGATACCGAGCAAGGGCGTATCGCTGATTCCACTGATGTAACTTTGCTTCTCTGCCATAGTGGTTTTCTCCTTCGAAACGGTCTTTGGAACGTAGCCGAATTGCTGCTTCTTGAGTCTCTTACGTGTGGCAATGACCGGATGGCTGAGGCGGAACATCTAGCGCCGCATTCCTTGGAAAGAAGCCCGATGGTCTTAATTTAAAGCCCATGCTGGCGACCGGCATGACGGGCCAATCTTCCAAGCTTGGTAGATGATTATGACCCATCACATACCAGACGACAACATCCGTATTTTCCACCGAACGATCTTCTGCTGTCCAGTTGGGCAGGCCATCGCCACCAGCATGTTGATTGGGATAATCACCCGCAGGGAACAGCTCGCGACGCTTTTCGTTATAGGGCGTTACCCAAAGATGCTTAAACATATAGGCACCTCGTTTGGCAATGCTGGAATTGGGCTGAGCAAAGGGCAGAACGTTTTCACCAGGCATTAATTTGTAGGCTACGGGTTGATCCATCCAATTGCGCGAATTTGGATTGGTGATCTTCCAGTACCGAGCCGAAAATGGATCGATCAAGCGCTGCGCTTCTTGTTCTGTCTTTAGTTCCGTTGCTTGCCCATAAAATGCATTTCCATAAGGATTCTCTGGCCCCATTGGATCCGCCACCGTGTTCATCTCGACCACCGTGTTTTTCTGCCCATCAACCGCCATGTCCATTCTTGTACAGAAGAAATGTTGATGATTTGGCGCATAAAGTTGCGGGGCAATCATCGTGCCATGTTTCGATGTTTCACCCGCTGGCAGCGCTGCCGTGCTTAGAATGCCGGTTAACTTGACGTCTAATTCGATGCTGCCATCTTGGTAAAAATTCCAGTAGATTCCGTACTCGTAATTGCCGACAGTCGCAATGTTAGAAACAACCAAGCGACGAGAACGGCGCACTTCTACCTCTTCTGTACGGAAATCAGTATGCTTCCACAGCAGGCTAGAATCTTCTTCGTGCAAACAGACCGCATTTTTGATGGTCATCACCTCGCCTTGCGCGTCGCAAATATTGCCATCAAAGTAATGAATCTCGCCCAAGCAATCGCAGCCTAATTCCAAAGAATTGGCTAACATTCCAAAGCCATACTCGCCTAAATCGAAGGCGTTTTTGCGATACTGCGTGATACTGGTATCGCCATAGGGAACAGTCATTTCCGCTAGAGACAGCCGATAGATAATTGGGCGCACTTTGCCATCATCCTCGTAGCCGATTGTGTGCAAAACAAGCCCTTCACGGTGGGTGAATCCGATACGGAAGCTCCACTTTTGCCACTTGACTTCATGCCCATCGACCGTGAAACTTGGTCCTTCTGGCTGAATAATATCGAGTGGCTTCACATCCTGACGGAACTCTTTAATGTATTTTTGGGAGTAGTTGGAGGATTCTGGAGGAATGGGCACCATTTTATGATCTTCAATGCGGACAACTTTCTGGTTGTTCTGATCGTAAATGGCGATCAGCCCATCGACCGGACGAGCATAATTATTGTCACCTTCTTCGGCACGCACCCACGTCAACGCTCGTAAAATGCGCTGCCCATCTTCTAAATAGTCACCATAGTTGCCAGCCGACCACGGATCAACGGTGATCAGATCAAAATTGGTGATGCCCCGTTTCTTCAACGCTTCTTGAAAGGTAGGATCTGCTTTGAGCGCAGCTTCACATTCAAAGAATTCGTCCAAAATTACGCTGGCCTGCACCCCGGGAATATGCGTAAACGAGCTTACTTTCTTTTTAGTGATCGATACAACCGCTTCGTAAACGCCACTATCGCTATTGTCAAGCAGAATGATGAAGGCTTCGCGATCAACCGCCTTGCCCGGTTTATACGAAAGAACAACTTTTTTGGTTGGCTCATTTAACCCAACCGATGCAAAACGCATCCGTTCGCCAAATTTCTTGCTTTTGCGCATAATTGCAACTGCATCTTTGATTTCTGCTGCGGTTAATGGTTCAAGGGGATGAACCGCTGCCTTCTTGGGGGCTGTACCATTTTTCGAGACTTTACTTGATGGTTTTGTGGCCGTTTTTGTTGCCATGTTTATCTCCCTTTTCTATTCAATTTACGAGTATGACTATTCAAACAAACGTGGGCTAACACTTAGATCGAGGATTACCAATAAATGGAGTATAACATAGAGCGTGTTCCAAACATAGGTCGCTACAAAGAGCCAATCTACGACGCTCTTGCCACTGCTCTGCCAAAGCTAAAATGATGGATAAGGGAGAAAAGAGCGACAGACTCTTAGCGCTCATAGCAACATCTTATACTAATAGAATGGGAGAATGTGATGCCTCATCGCTTCAAATCAACTACGCGTGCATTTGTAAGCTTAACTAACTCTTTGATCGGTAGCTGCACATTGGCACCCCGATGACCGACGCTTACGGCAATTGTTTCAAAAGTTTTTGCGCTGGCTTCAATGTAGACTTCAAAGCCTTTGTTGATCAGAGCCAGTGGGCTGATACCACCAGTTTGCAACTTGGTCAGCGATTCGGCCTGTTCGTGTGCCGCCATCTTAATTTTCTTTGCGTTGACCTGCTTGGCGAGCGCTTTTAAGTCAAGCGTATCGGGGCCGGGGATTACCACAAGCAGTGGCTTACGCCGTGGTTCGTCGGTCAGCGCGACCAGCGTCTTGAATACCTGTTCGGGCGGCAGGTTGATTGCGTCGGCCACTTCTACCGCGGATCGAATGCCCGAGACATAGTCATACTGGTGTAGCGTGTACGGGATCTTTTTGTTGTCCAGCAGACGGGTGACGTTGTTTTTGAATTCATTACTCATTATTGACCCATAATTTTTTTGTTTCTAACCAAATTTGCTCATGCTGATCTTTAAGAAAATGGTCAGATTCAACTTCAACTAAATTAACTTCCTTTGGATAGTTTTCAGCATACGTGCGACTCCGTTCAATTGGGATCGCCTGATCATTGATACCATGGATAATCGTTATAGGTGCTGGCGGCGACGGTGTCGTGACATAGCGCAACCCATCCTGATGATGCCCATAGTTCAGCGGCATTGTCTCTTGGAAGCCGTAATGAAAGACTGGCGCATCGACCATTTCTTTCCACTCTTGCAATTTGTCTTCCGGCGAATAGGAATCATAGAATAATTCTGGTGCAAGTAAGAGCATTTGCTGCACATGGCCAAAGCGATGCGCATAATTTAACGCTACATTTGCGCCTTGAGAACTTGCTATCAAATTTACTTGAACAATACCGTGCTCGATGATGTATTGGCGCAGCCGATCGATCATACCTGTGATTGTATGATACTGAAAATCCTGCGCAGTTGGGTTAAAGTCAATCGCATGAAAATCGATATTTGTGTGGGTGCTAAATTTGCCTGCAAAGAATTTTCCCTTGCCTTGAACCACGCCACCACAGCTAGCATAGCCGTGTAAAAAAATAATTGGTTTTTTTGTCATGATGCATCCTTAACCAGAAACTGATTTTTAAAAACAAAAAAGACGCAGCTTTCGCTGCGCCTCCGATTAGACTTGGTCTTTTCATGCTCTTGCTCAAACACGAATGACCCGTCTACGCAAACGCAGCGTTGATGGGTAATCTGTATCAGAATCTAGAGAGATGAAAAGGCTAATGTATATGAACATTCTGATGGGATTGTATCAGAGCGGACAGAATGAGTCAACGGTAGATTTTTATAGATCCCTTTCAGTTTGAGACGAGCATATTTCTGGATGGCCCTACTTTTGCCGTCGGTGATTATTTCGTTCATACAGATTGAGTATTCTGCTGTCGTATCATGGATTTCTGACTGCTCAGGAATGACAACGAAGTAGCTTTATGAAACCAAAGATTTGTTCATTTCTCCAATCCGTTGTACTCCTACGGAAAATAAATCCTTAAACTGACATCACTCGCTTGTACCATGGGCAGCAGCGTCTCGACCACAAACTGCCTTTGCTCCGGCGTGATCGTGACACCGTTTGCTTCAAGTAGACCCATCTGCTCGACTAGCACGATTAGATTCTGCAATTCGCCTTCGGACCACCCGATGTATGGCAGCGGCTCATTATTAATGCTCACGCTTATGCCAGCTTGATTGATGGCGATATCTAATTGCGATATGCCAGCAGAGTGGAGCGATTGAATGGACGCGCGGCTTAGGTGCAGCGCATTCCACGGGATGGCCGGGAGCAGCGCTAAGTATTCGTTTTCGGTAATGCCGTTGACGCGCCACGTGCCATCTTCGGCATAGCGTACCGGAATGCGGACAACCGGCGTTCGACCGACCGCCGCCAAGAATTGATCGCGCTTTCGCTGACCGAAAACTGCCGCCGAGTTCGGATCATTGTTGTAGAGCGGAAGGGCTTGCGCATCAGCTTGGAGCGGGAACCGCAGGACAACGGCCACTCCTAGTTGTTGAATATGAGGCAGCAGATCCGCTATAGCAGGCGGCACTTGCGCTACGTCCAGCAGATCCAGCGTGGCGAGCATAGCCATGAGCGATCCATCTGTCCAGCGGGCCGATGGCAGGAATAGTCCATTCACTAAAAGGTCGATACCCTGATCTCGATTGTTGATTTGAATATGCTGGATATTGAACGCCGTCAGTTGTTGGATCTGAACGGCGCTGATTGGCAGTTGCGCGGTTAGACCAGGGACGATGGTTTTGAGCGGTAGTTCTGCGATGCTTGCATTTGCCTCACTATCCAAATCGATAATGATGGTGGGAAGGTCAAGTATGAAATCGTCAGCTTTGTTGGATGCTGCCACTTCGCCCTGACCCGCACGGGGCGCACACGCTGTGAGTATCGTCATTGTAACAACCACTGCGACCGCGAACCAATGTGGACAGGGCTGTCTTTTTAAGTTTATCGGCTGACGAGGATTAAGGGCATACATATCGACAATTCTACACAGATACAATTCGATGTGTCAATTGCCTGTGCTACAATACATTTTTCTAGATAGCCGAATCTCAAAAGTGAAATGATATGAGCAGCCCAGATCGACTCGATACACCTTCTGATGAAGAGCAATCAATTCAACCAGCGAAACGTTCGACCACATTAGAAATGGGAGATCGGGTATTGTTGGTGACTCACGACAATAAGCGCTATTTGCTGCGTTTACAGAATGGCAGTTATCTCAACACGCACCACGGCCGCTTTTTGCACGAGGATATGGCCGGGAAGATTTTTGGCAACATGGTCGAAAGCCAAATGGGGCAACTGGCGCTGCTGCTTGAACCCTCTGTGGTGGATATGATGCGGCATCTTAAGCGCGCCACGCAGATTATTTATCCGAAAGATGCGGCCTATTTAGTGCAGCAGATGAATTTGCACGCGGGCAGTACGGTGATCGAAGCGGGGACGGGCAGCGGCGCGCTGACGACCGCTATGGCGTGGTCGGTGGCACCAACGGGGCGCGTTTATACGTACGAAGTGCGCGATACCGCGCACGAAATCGCGCACAAAAATCTCAAACGTTTCGATTTGCTGCCCTATGTGGAAATGTTCCACGAATCGATTCGCGATGGCTTTCGGCAGAGTGGTGTTGATGCGCTTTTTTTGGATGTGCGCGAACCGTGGCTCTATCTTGAACATGTGCATCGCGCGCTGCGGCCAACGGGCCATTTTGCGAGCATTTTGCCAACAACCAATCAGGTTTCTACGCTGCTCGAAGCGTTGGAAAATGCGCCTTTTGCGTGCGTTTCGGTCGATGAGTTGATGCTGCGCTCTTACAAAGCTGTGCCCGACCGCCTGCGCCCAGAGGATGAGATGATTGGGCATACGGGCTATTTGGTTTTCGCGCGCACGATTTCGTCTGATATTGATCCATCGCGCTGGCTATCGCGTGATCGAAAACGGTATCGCGCGCGTCAACGGGCGCTGGAGCTAATCGAGGAATCTGAGCTTGAACGTGCAGCGGATCGTGCCGCGGGCGGGCCAAAATATCCTAGAATGCCGCTGCCATAAAATATTGAAGGCTGATGTGAAAAGGCTAATAACCGCAGATTGCGCAGATTAAAAAGCTTTTTTTTGCAGTTCTTCGCGTCTTTGCGCCTTAGCGGTAAAATTTGTTCGGTAGCACCAAAACAATTACGATTTAAGCACTGAACAATCCTGCATCATAGACCATATCTCTTCTGCACAACTGCCAGCAGATCCTGCGGCGTATCGACCAGGTGATCCGCGCCACACGCCGCTAACTCGATACGCCCACCAAAGCCCCACAGCACCCCAATCGTCGCAACAGATTGTTTCTGCGCACCAATCATGTCATGTTTGCGATCCCCAATCATCACCGTACTTTGTGAATCTAACCCCTCTTGCTGCAGAATATACCCAATCAACTCACCCTTGTCCGAGCGGGTTCCGTTTAGCTCACTGCCATAAATCCCAGCAAAATAGTCGCTCAGCTTAAAATGTTCGATGATTCTCTGTGCATAAACTTGTGGCTTTGAAGTAGCCACAAAAAGCATCTGATCTAAACCCACAAGCTGCTGCAACAATCCCTCGATCCCCGGATAGACCTTGTTTTGAAAAATTCCTTGCGTGGCAAACGTCGTGCGAAAATAGCCCACCGCCTGCCCAACCAACTCAGCATCGTCAGTGTCGAGCAACTGTGTAAAACTCTGGTACAGCGGCGGCCCAATACACCACAACAGCTCATCATCGGCATAAGTTTTGTCTGTCAACCTGCTCAACGCAAACTGGATCGAACGGATAATGCCTTCTTGGTTGTTGCTTAACGTACCATCTAAATCAAAGAGCAGCGCCTTCATCTATTCCTCATCTCTTTATCATTTCAACATAAAAATCAGCCAGCGAATCGCCGAGTTTCTGCCAATTATACTCTGAAAGTAAACGCGCTTGCGCCGCCGCGACCAAATCACGCTGTTGCTCCGGTTCGCGCAATACCGCAACTACTGCGTTGGAAAAAGATGCCGGATCCGCGCAGATCTGCCCGCGATGGTCGATTAACACCGCCGCCCTCTCGGCCCCATATTCTGCCTGTTGACCCACCGCGCTCGCAATCACAGGCACACCATTCAACAAAGTAGTCGCCAATCGTACACTGCATTTTGCCTGCTGCAGCGGCACATCCTCGGCTGGAAAAATTGCACAAGTCGCCCGTATATACAAATCCGTAATTTCGTTGCTCGGAATTAGTCCAAGCCACTCGACTTGCATCTGGCTCGTACTGTTTATACCCGCACGTACTTTAGCCCGATGCATATCAAATTCTGCCTGGAACCAGCGATCGCGCTCCGCATTTAATCCGCCACCCGCAATCAACAATCTTGCGTTCGGCTCCTCTTCTTCCAACGCACAGACAAACTTGGCCAACCAACTTGGCTGGACCTCAATCATGCGGCTAAAATAGAGAATGGTCTTCTCTTTTGTTGAATAACTTGAATCAGTCGCATGCTCAATTGCACTCTTGGCCACGCCGTTGGGCAAATAATGGATTGGACTCTCAGGCGCGTATGCACGCGCTCGATCCACGAGCCAAACGCTTGCCGCAGTAATTCCGTCCGTATGCCGAATACCCCACTCTTCTTGCCACGCCAAAAAGCGAGATATAAGCCAGCCATACTCGTTAATCTCAGACCAAGCCTGCTCCCAATCATCTATATCTAGTAGAAGCTTGAAACCCTGCGCACGCGGCAATCGACGTACGTGCCACAGCCACCACTGTACCAACCCCGCATGGGCCCGCGGCTTTACAATGTGTACAATGTCCGGCCTCCGCTGGCGGATCTCGCGCAGCAGCCGCCACAGTAGACCTAGCAATCCGCCACCCAACGCTACATTGACAATGCGCACGCCCGCATCATTCCACACTTTACCGCTATCCGTTGGCGTATCCCACGGCGGAATCAAGATCGTGACCTTATGCCCATGTGTCACCAGCACGCGCGCCAACGGCAAAACGCGCGCCCAAACTGTTGTCTTCTGCCCCAGCCCAAAAGGTGCGACAAAGCAGATGCGTAGCGGGCTATTCACTTGTAATTGATTGGGGCCATTGAGGGAGCGCATCGCACAACTTGGCCTGTATTTCCGCCTCAAACTCATGCGGATAGGAGAGCACATACTTGTCGACAAGTTGCGGAGCATACCACTGATAGATGACGGTCAGCGCGACCGCGCGGCCGATCCATGTATCGGGGTCAGCGGAGGGTGCAACCAGCGTCTTTTCGATTGCGGCGCGTTGCGAGTCACCAAGGTATCTGTTCAAAGTTTGGGGGTTTGGGGGCGGGGCAATACCGTTGAGTGCCAGCATCATCTCTAGCACTAAATCGCGCAAGCGTGTAGTCAGCGCGTCGGCCAATAAATTTTCGTTAGCGTCAATCAACGTTGGCAATCGACCAAGCGCCTGCCAATAAAGCGTGAAGATTGATTCAACGCGTGTGGGGTCAGGCGCAGTTAGTTGATCCGGCCATGGACGTCTATCAGCGCTGCCTGTATCTGTCACACCATTCACTCCATGGGCCAAAAAATTCAGCGTCTGGCGCGTCATCAAGAATTGTAATGTATTCAAGCGAGTGACTATCTGGATCCGCAAAGTAAAGTTGCGCTGATGGCATCCAGCCAATTACAGATGGTTCGGTGGCTGGCGCGCCGCCAAATCCTCGTGTTTCGATTCCGAGACCTTGTAACTTCGTCGGCATCTGCAATAATTCCTTAAGTGGGATGGAAATGGCAAAGTGGCTCTTAAAATGCTCAACCTCTTTCCAGCCATACAGGCTACCGGGTCCCCATAAACCTAGCATCCCCTCTTCTGGGCCGCCGATCCACAGGAATATAACATTGCGCTGCGGCTGTTCAAAAGCAACCTCTAGCCCCATAACATCGCAATAAAATTGTTTGGACTGTTCCAAATTGCTTACTGGAATGTGCGTTTCGTAAAGTTTCATAACGGTCGCTATTATTTCTGCAAAAATGCAACCGCAGCATCCAACGCAGGTAACTGTTCGGGCGATGTTTCGGTTAAATGTTCCCATGCCTCTTTGGCACTCAGCCATTGAGACTCGGCATGATTTTCGTGCCCAAGCTCTACTACTTCGTCAGCCGCCACCTCGGCTAGAAAGTAAATAACCGTACGCTCGATATTATAGCCACGAATCTGCGCCGTATACTCTAAAACTGTGCGACAATCCTCATGTACTTTCAGCGTTTCTAATCCCGTCTCTTCGCTAAACTCGCGCGCCGCGCATTCCAACTCATTTTCATTTTCCTCTACGCCTCCTCGTGGGAACTGCCACTGCTCGAAAAAGGCATTGAAAAGCAGCAAGAATTCTGGCCCATCGGCACCTTGGCGATACGGCACATATCCGGCACTTATGCGACGTAACGGTTCGTGTCCAAGCGTAATCGCTTCGGGCAGCGCAAGACTTCCAGTATAGATCGCTTGCCCCGTCACCACACCCTCAATATTATAATGTTCGTGTGCTTTTAAGCGTTTGATGTCATCAATGTCAGAGACTCCACCGCTTGCAATCACGTGCAGATCGGTTGTATCACCAAGCCGCGATGTCTCTTCTACATTAACGCCATTCAACAGCCCATCGCGTGCAATGTCAGTATACAGAACTCGACGCACGCCAAGCGCATGCATATGGTGCCCCAAATCAACTGCGGTAATACTGCTGCTCTTTTGCCAACCATGCGTTGCCACAATCCCATTACGGGCGTCTAGGCCGATCACAATGCTGTCGGCTCCCCAACGCTTAATAGCCTCGTTGACAATTTCTGGGTTTTCGACAGCAACCGTGCCAAGCACCACACGTGTTGCCCCCAGCTTAAGCGCAAGCTCGATATCTTCAAGCGTACGCAACCCACCACCAAATTGGATAGGCAGGTCAACCGCCTGACGGATTTCGTATAGCCGCTGAAGATTGATCGGCAATTTTTCGATTGCCGAGAGATGAGTGGGCTTTGGCTCGCTTTCACCCGGTGATTGGATCAAAAGTCCAGGTTTTGGCTGGAGAGCCGCGATTTGTTCAAAATCTGCTCCCAGTGCGCCATCCAAATTAACAATGTGGAGCCACTCTGCTCCCTGATCTGCCCAATGGCGCGCCATGGCTGCTGGATCTTCCCCAAAAACCGTCTCGGCATTGGGGTCCCCTTGACGTAGCCGCACGCAGCGGCCATGTCGTAAATCAATTGCTGGAAAAATGATCATTATTATCTATGCGCTGTTTTAAGGATACTAGCTCCGTCGTAACGAACAAAAGCAGTATTATATTGCTTTACTTTCTATCTGAGACAACGTTAAAAAAGCAGAACAAAATGAGATAGATTGCTATTTTAACCAAATAACAAAAAAATAGCACTATTTGTCGTTTAATCAATTATGCGTAACTCTACTATACGCATAATTGATTAAACGTAACAGCTAATACGATTACTCTTGGCTCTGCTACTTTTTTGTATTATTGCGCAAAGTATTCACCTTTGGCAGAAATGCATTTGTTCTAAAAGATGTTCTAATATGATCGAACCTCTTGTGCCCCAATCCAATCAACCCCACCGCTGCCCAAAGCAAAAGCCCTAAAAGCAATAACATTGTTGGATAGCTCAGCCAGCCGATCAATAGCCCGCCCAAAATAGGCCCAGCGATCTTACCCGCGTTTTTTAAAGACCCCACAATACCCATTCCTGCACCTAAATGCTCCCCCTCTATCTGCGATGCGGCCAACGCAATTGTCGATGGGAAAATGAGCGCCTGCGATAGCCCAAGCAACAGAGCGACAACTAAAAGTGTGCCAGCACTCGTTCTTTCTGCAACCGATTGCCACGATAAAAAAATGAGTGTTGCACCAAGCAACCCTATACCGTACAGCAACGTACGCCGAAATCCGTTCCAATCACCAATCCGCCCGCCGACTGGACGCACCAACATATAGACAATCTCTTGCACCGAGAAGAAGCTGCCCACAAACAGCACATTGATCCCCGAGGCCAACGCGTAAATCGGCAAAAATGCGCGTAACGCATAGAGTGTAATATAAACAAAGCCCTCCATCCCGCCAGAAATCCAAACTGCATTGGCTCCACGGACAGCCTTCATTGCGGCGAAAAATTGTGTGGCCAAAGGCTGTTGCGTAGCGGATTCTTTTGTCATGCGATTCCTACTAGTGGATCCAGTGCGTTTACGATCTGGTTGAGAGGAGAGCAACATCAGGGGGATGAACGCCAGCAGACTGAGCGCGCCGATAACGCTAAAAATATCTACTGGTGAAAGCCACAGCAGCAGTCCGCTCGCCACAAATGGGCCAACAATATATCCACCGCTGCGGGCCGCGCCAAACCAACCGATCCGCTCGGCTCTACGCGTCTTGGCTTGCTCCGCAACATAGGCAATCGTCACCGGTCCATAAATGGCTGTAGCCGTTCCGTGGATTAAGCGAATGGTAAAAAGTTGGCCCGGCGTTTCGACAAAGCGATAGAAAAAGGGGACACCCGCAAAAAAGAGCGCACCAACGAAGAACCAGATCCGCCGCCCCCACTTATCCGAAAGCAGCCCGATCCCCGGCTTAAGCACCATGCCCGTCACCGTCGACACTGATACGATGAGGCCTAGTAGAGCATCGGTTGCACCGAGCGACGCCGCGAAAATCGGCAAAAGGGGTGTCTTACCCATTTGGTAGGCCGCGCGCACAATGAAGTCTGCTGCGGTAATGGCGAGGAAATTACTCTGTTTTGTGTCCATCTGTTGAGGATAAAAATGGGCGCGCTTCATTTGTGAGGATGGTCAGGAGTGGGTTACCACTAATTCAACTACGTCAAATGTAAATGCGGCAGTATTCATGAACACTGCCGCACTATATTGAAACTTCGGTCGCGAAAAATAGGGTGTATTAAATGTGAAAATAGTCGCTTAAAACGGATCTAGTCACTGGTAAGTATTGACTCTACGATATCCGGAAAATCAGCTGATTCTTCGGCATCGTCGTTATCTTTTGTATCATCTTTCTCTGCGATTATGCCCGAGACGTGTGAAGCAAAACTATCTAAATCTGGTGCATTCAATGCTGGATTAACTAGAGCCTTCAACTCCTCCAACGTGCAACTTTTTAACTCTGCGCGTATCTCAATCTGAAACAGATGCAAATTGAAAGTGTAACAGTTCTTCAATCGTCGATTGCATGGCATCACAGCCGTCTTCTCGACCTTGTTCAATGCCTTGCTGTAGAACTTCATCTTTTCTTTTTGAATTGCAGTAATCAACATGCTTCGCGTCTTCTCAACCGAACGACATGTCTCTTCAACTTTACCAAAATCATCACTCTCAATTCGACCATGTACGGCTAGCTGCCGGAACCAGTTGATCAACAAGCTGATTGCTTGTCTGTCTTCCTCCGTTCGAAAAATTTGAAGTAACTCATCAATCAGCAGATCGATATTATAATGAGCCTCGGCTAGAAAAAGCGTCGAGACGATATTACGAATTTTCAGCAATGTCTCTTTGCTGAACTCGTTTTCGGCAATTGTTAAATACTGGCACTTGATACCATATTGCCCTAAATCTGGTATATCTTCTATCAACTCCGCAAGATATAAAAAATCGAGATCTTTTACCCATAGCTCATCTACAAAAGTTTCGATCAACTGACGGAATATAGTGCGGTTCCCCAGCAATGTTTTGTAGCCGCCGTCATGAATGTTCATCGCTACAGTTTAGCGCGCGCAAGATAGGCTGTCAATCGAATAAAAAACATCTGTTCTTTAAACCACTACCGCCGGAACTGCGCTTTCAGCCATCAGTGCATTAAACGCCGCCACATCGTCACCCATTAGCCCATCGAGCAGACTTAACTGTTCATCGACCTGTTTTTGCAAATGCTCATTCACATCATAACAAGCCTGTGTTGGACCGGCGTCGCAGCTTGCCACTACAGAAATGAGCGTGAGCAGCTTGGCATTTAAGCCACCGGGCAGGCGCAATCGATCCGTGCCGGACTGTGCGTCGGGCTGTATCAGACCCTGCTCCACTGCGCTCAATTTTTCGACCAAAGCAGCGGCTGCTTGGGCCACCGCGCTCTCTTCTTTACTCGCACCGTTGCTGCCATTTCTGCTAACCGTCGCCTCGGCATGACGTTTGGCTGCCTCTTGCACCTGACGACGCACCTGCTGCACACGCACTGCGCCTGCATTCGTCTCGTTGAGCTTGTCATGAATCTGTACCCACAAATCAAATTGCGCTTGCAGATCTTCTTGCGTAGCGCTGATATTTGGCGGAACCTGTATCTCGAATTGCTCCGTTTGTGCGTTGTTGCCCACTTTTAGCGTAACTTGATAGCTGCCAGGAGGCACAACCGGGCCAGTGGTTGCATTTTCTATGGCCGCATCCCCGGCAGGTTTGATGCAGTCTGGGTAGCGCATATTCCATACAAAACGGTTTAACCCCGCTGCGGTCGAAAGATAGCGCTTAAAGTCTGGCGTCTTTTCAATTTTGCCCTTAACAATTTTTGGCTCGGTCTTTGGCTTGGGATAAAAAGAGTGGATCTCGCTGCCATCTACGTTGCTAAAGGTTAGGCTCACGCTGTCGGGCTGCACATCTTTTGGCAGCGCGTAATAGACGATAACGCCCGGTGGTGGGTTCTCGCCCGAGTCGAGCATATCGCGCATTGGCTCGCCATAGTCGTTGCGCTCTTCGGTGAAGGTTAGCGAAGAGCCAAGGCCCATCATATAATTTTTGCCGGGGCCACGGAAAATATTGGCAAACCAATTTTCCCACATCTTAACGGTTGGAGCAGGGGTAAAAAGTAGTGGCTTCTCTGCGGCAAATTTCTGTGCCTGAACCTGCGCCGCGATAGTTCGCAGCGGCGTTACATCGTCGAGAATCCAGAATGATCGACCGTGCGTACCCACGACGATATCGTTCTCCTTAATCACCATGTCGTAGATCGGCACAACGGGCAAATTGTTTTGCAGCCGCTGCCACGTTGCGCCATCGTCGAACGAGACGAAGATGCCGGTTTCGGTGCCCACATAAATTAGTCCCTCCTGTACCGGATCGATGCGCACACAGCGCGTGATTTCGTCTGCAGGGAAGCTGTCGAGCTTTTGCCACGTTGCGCCGTAATCGCTGGTTTTGTAGAGATAGGGCGCATAATCGTCGAGCTTGTAGCGGGTGGCGGCCATGTAGATCGTGGCGGGGTCGGTGGGCGATGGCTCGATCATGCTGATGAGCGTCCACTCGGGCAGATCAGGCGGCGTGATCTCGCTCCACTTTTTGCCGCCGTCGCGTGAAATGTGAACAAGACCATCATCGGTTCCGGCCCAAAAGAGATCCGCTTCGTGGGGCGATTCGATAAATGAGAAGACGGTAGCATACGTTTCGGCACCGCTTGTGTCCAGCGTGAGACCGCCCGATGGCTCTTGTTTGCTGGGGTCGTTACGGCTGAGATCGGGACTGATGGCTTCCCAACTTTGGCCTTCGTCTTTGGTGCGAAAAATATGATTGCCCGCGGCGTAGATAATCTCCGGATCGTGGGGTGAGTACATGATGGGATAGGTCCACGCGAAGCGATACATCATCTCTTTTGCGCCGTAGCCAAAGTTGGATTCGGGCCATGTGGTGATGAGGCGGATCTGGCGCGTGCGGTGATCGTAGCGTTGCAGCGCGTTGCCGCCACCGGGCGAGGATCCGATTGCGCCGCTAATAACAATGTTGGGGTCGCGCGGATCGATGGCAACGTAGCCACTTTCGCCGGTGCCGGTGGGGTAGCTGTCGGTCCATGCGATGCCGCCTTTGGGCGAGTGGCTGGGCGTGCTGATGCAGGAGTTGTCTTGTTGGGTACCGTAGACGCGATAGGGGACATTGGTGTCGGTGGCAACGTGGTAAAATTGTGCGGTCTTTTGATTGTAAATGGTCGACCAGCTTGCGCCGCCGTTGAAGCTGACGCACGCACCACCGTCGTTGCCTTCGATCATACGCTGTGGATCGTTGGGGTCGATCCACAGGTCGTGGTTGTCGCCGTGGGGCGTGGTGATTTCTACGAAGCTGTTGCCGCCATCGGTCGATTTCCACATTTTGAGATTGGTGATGTAGACGGTATCGACAGATTGTGGATCCGCGAAGATGTGCATGTAGTACCACGGGCGATGCATCAGATCACGGTTACTGGAGAGTTGGGCCCACGTGTCGCCGCCGTCTTCGGATCGGTAAAGTCCGGCTTTGTCCCCTTCGGCCTCGATCAATGCCCAGACGCGATTCGGGTTGGCGGGTGAGATGGTGACGCCGATTTTGCCGAGGATGCCGTCGGGCATTCCTTTGTTTTGGGTAATGTCGATCCACGTGTCGCCGCCGTCGGTAGTCTTCCATAAGCCGCTGTCGGGGCCGCCACTTTCAAGGCTCCAAAAGCTGCGTTTGACTTGATAGATGCTGGCAAAGAGCACGCGTGGGTTGGTCACATCCATGGCAAGATCAGTTGCCCCGGCGACCTCGCTTCTGTGCAGCACGAGTTCCCAATTTTTGCCGCCATCTTTGGATCGATAGACACCGCGATCTTTGTTGGGTCCAAAGGCGTGGCCAAGCGCGGCAACGTAGACTAGATCGGGATTAGTTGGGTGAACGCGGATCTCGCTGATGTGGTTGGTGTCGTCCAGCCCCATATGTTGCCAGCTTTTGCCTGCGTCGGTCGACTTATAGACGCCATCGCCATACGAAACGTCGAGTCGAATGGTCGATTCGCCCATGCCCGCATAGATTGTGCTTGGATCTGATTCAGAGAGTGTAAGTGCGCCAACTGCTGCGGTTTTGAGGTAGCCATCGGAGATATTTTGCCAGTAGCTGCCCGCGTCGTCAGTCTTCCAAATGCCGCCAGCACATGCGCCAAAGTAGAAGGTGGCGGCTTTTGTGGGATGTCCATGTACGGCGAGCACGCGTCCGCCACGCGGTGGGCCAATGCAGCGAAATTTGAGGGCTTGCAGTTGTTGGGGGGAGGGTTGGGCGTTGCTCATGGTGATTGCTCTCCGAGTTGATTGAGGTTATTGTTGAGGTTTGTACGTGATTATGGTCTGCTAGTTAGTGCGATTATCTTTCTGAACGGCTACTTCTGAATATAATTGTACTGGTTTACTGCGAGATTGCCAAGGCGTTATGATGAATTGGGTGTAGAAATGTTTTCAATAGAATCCCAACAAAAAAGGATGAGCCATATGGCTCATCCTTTTTTGGTAAAAAGCAACTATCTCTTTTTAGCTGTTACTGAAACCGCTCGGCAAGAATTGCGCTAAGCTGCATGGTGTATGCATCTGGTTTTTCCACTTCCGATTGTTCAACCTCGGTTCCATGGAGCAACCCAGCTGTGCTGTACATCATCGATTCAGCGTAATCGAGCTCGGCGCGACGGCCAAGTTCACTTTGCTGACTGGCAGAGATGCCATCTTGACGGACTTTCAGTGCAATCATTTTAAAGCTCCTTCATCGTTGAAGTATTTTCAAAATCGACAGCCCCATTGCTGACGACGAAAAGAGTATACCACAGATTGCAAAAAGCGCTCATATCATTTTGCTGACTTACAGTCGTTAATATGCTGTAGGAGTATAGGTGTAAACTTAAGCCGTCCAGTGAGCGCGCTTCGTGCGGCTCTTTTCAACAATGAACCCGCACGGGGTGTGCTCACTGGACTTGATTTAACAATGTTTGTTCTTAAGTTTGCACTTATGGCTGTAGGGGTATATTACATTTCACCCACGACTAATGACTCTACTGCAAAAAGGGTTGAAAATGGCTCAGATCGACCTTAATTCGAAACTAGTGGGACCATGCTAGCGAATTTGGGCACAAATAGCTACCCTAAACCCTAAATTTTGCAATACAGAAGCATAAAGCGGGGCAAAATCCGCTAAATCCAACCACCTAATTTTTGTGGTACCTTTTTGCAATAGAGTCACTAATTCCACTTCAAAACAGGGCAAATCGTAACTTTACTGTTGCATTAACGTTTTATATAATGACTGTGTCAATATCTTACTCATCTGCACTGTACAGCCTATTGATTCTACCCAGCGCTTTTTCCTATTTATTTATACCAAATAGCGTCAACTACATAATGTTTTCTGCTGAGCTTTTCTTAACCTTTAGGAATGCGTAAAATTGTGCTGCTGCAAAGTCTATAATTGGTAGGCGGCAACTAGTGGGATAAGCATTCGCAAAATGCAAATAATACCCATCATTCCAGTTGCCGTCTACTAATATTAATAATAGTAGATACACCCAAATTTTAGATTTTATTTATTGTGATATGGAGAAAGTGCTTATGAACAGCCGCGTGCGCATGTTTTTACTGCAACTTGCTTGTGGCATTGCAATTGGCTTATCGCTTTTTATAATTGGCCCTATAAACCCGGGACCACCTCAAGCGGTTGGACAGGCTTCCTTTGATTGCGACACCGTTAGCGAAATTCCCGTGAGCGAGTGCAGTGATCTACTGAAATTGTTTGAAGAAACAAATGGCAGCAACTGGATTCAAAACAGCGAATGGGGTGTGACCAATACGCCTTGTTCTTGGTATGGCATAACCTGTACAGGTGGACATGTTACTACAATTGATCTTTTCTATAATCGGTTAGCGGGTCCACTGCCTCAACTAACCGAATTAGCAAAGCTACAGAAATTATTTTTACATCGGAACATTTTAACCGGAACAATCCCCGATCTTTCTGCGCTGACAGAACTTGAAAAAATCTACCTTAGTACCAACAAGTTAAGTGGCTCAATCCCCGACTTATCCGCACTTACAAATCTGCAAGAACTGTATTTAAACGACAACCAGCTGAGCGGCGCAATTCCTTCCCTGGCAGGCTTGGTAAACTTGAAGAAACTCTGGCTACATATCAATAAGTTGACTGGTCCTGTTCCCAGCTTATCTGGATTGTCAAATCTAGACAGCCTCTGGCTACACAGCAATAAGTTGGGTGGCCCCGTGCCAGATGATGCGTGCGGTCTATCTCAGCTTTATCTGCGCTATAACGTGCTCGAGTTGCGTTCAGATTGTCCGGGCGGTTCGCTAAGCGATGCATGGACAGAGACGCAGACTGTGCCGCCAACCGACCTTCAAGCGGTCATTAATGGGCATAACTCGGTGACGCTCAATTGGTCGCCCATCTCATATACTAACGATGGTGGGAAGTACGAAATTCTTGCGAGCTTGGCCGATGGTCCGTTTGTGAAAATTGCTCAAACATCAAGCAAAAGCAGTAGCACAATAACGCTTACTAACTTAACATCTGCCGGGAATTATGACTTTGCAGTCAGAACGTTTACGCCTTCACACGGTTTACCTGGCTTTGGCGATTACCAGCAAAATGAACTGACCAGTATTCCGAGCGGGGTAGTTTCTGCTAACTTGCCAGAATTGTGCGACACAGTTAGCGAAATACCGCAATCTGAATGTTTGGCGTTAGAGAGCCTTTATTTTGCAACAGGTGGAACTGCGTGGACCATGCGAGGTGGTTGGCGTCAGCTTAATTTACCCTGTAGCTGGCACGGCATCAACTGTGTTGATGGTCACGTCACTGAGATCGATTTGTACAATAATAATCTCGTAGGCACATTGCCATCCCTTGTAGAGTTGCCCAAGCTGACGGTTCTGCGGCTCAACAGTAATCGTATAAGTGGTGAAATTCCAACTGTTTCAGGATTGTCTGATTTACAGAAAGTTTATTTAAACAGTAATAAACTTTCTGGTACAGTGCCAGATGAATTTTGCGGTATTGACGAACTCTATCTTGGGTATAATTCGCTAACGCCTCGCCCTAACTGTATGGGCGTCTTCCGCAGCGATGAATGGGCGACAACACAGACAATTGCCCCCGAAAATGTTACGGTCGAAGCGCAGATCGATGCGTCTATCTCAATAAACTGGACGCCAATCACCTACACACAAGATGGTGGCTATATCGAAGTGTTCCAAGCTGTTGATGCTGCTGGTCCATATATGTCACTTGGGCGTACGGCAAACAAAAGTGCTACATCCTTTGTGAGTTCAGATCTGGTTGTTGGTACTATTTACTACTATTACGTTAACGTCTTTACTCCGGCGCATGGAACACTTGGTGCAGTCGATTATCAACAAAATGCCTTGACGGTTAGCTCGTCTCCTGTGATTTCGACAACAGCATTTTTAAACTTACCACCCATTGCGAACGATCAACAGATTAATACTGCTATTAACTCGCCTACATCCGTTATTCTGAGCGGCTCTGATCCAGAAGAGCAGCCGATAAGCTATAGCATTGTTTTACAACCCGCACACGGTGTTCTTAATGAGCTACCTCCATCCTTAAACGCTGGTATGGGCGTCCGCTCTGCACAAGCTTTCTCATCGCAACTATTGATCACAACCACTAATCGACTAATTTATACACCAGATATTGGTTTCGAAGGAACGGACTCATTTACTTTTTTCGTCAATGATGATGTCAGTGATTCGGCTGTTGCTACAGTTCGTATAAATGTAGTACCTGGAACCCCAACACCAACGCCAAATCAACCAACATCAACGCCGACTCCAACTGAAACCCCAACGCCAACGGCTACCTATACGCCAACAGAAACGCCAACGCCAACGCCAACAAATACCATCGCGCCAGAAGTTACGTTGACACCAGTGCCACCATCTACATCTACGCCAACGGCAACGCCAACCTTTACGCCGACACCAACTTTCACGCCAACAGAAACACCAACGCCCACAACAACAAATACACCGATCCCACCAGTGGAAACGCCAACTGACATGCCAACTGAAACACCAACCGTTGTGCCAACAGAAACGGACGTGCCAACGGAAACACCAACTGTTGTGCCAACAGAAACGGACGTGCCAACGGAAACACCAACTGTTGTGCCAACAGAAGCTGACGTGCCAACGGAAACACCAATGCCTACAACAGAGACCCCAACAGAAACACCATCAATAACAAATACACCTTCTGAACCGGTAGAAACACCAACTCAAACGGTAGAACCACAACTGACACCCACAGTCTCAATATTGTTCACGCCCGTCTCCACAAGTGTGCCGATTGATCCGAATGCAGACGATGATAATGACGGTATAAGGAATATTGATGAGGATGTGAATAACGATGGGATTTATATCAGCGATGACACAGATCGTGATGGTATTCCAAACTATTTGGATCCAGATGACGATGGGGACGGCACCCCAACGCTTGTAGAGGGCAGCGGTGACGTGAACAGCAACGGCATTTTAGATCATTTAGACAATACAATCTCGCAAGTAAATCGACCGCTCTTTCTACCGTTTGTAACACAATAAACCCATATCAATATCTGTAGACTTTAACGGATATTAAGAAGGAAACCCGCAACCCGCAACCCGCAATCCGCGAAAGCGCAATCCGCGAAAGCGCCACTACCTGTATTTGTATCGACAACGATGTTTTTCTTGGCGCTTTCGCGGATTGCTTGACGGCAGCACGACCTTTTCAGACAGTTTGTAAGACTTGGCCCAACTGCATGTATATTCCAAATCGAGACATTGCGACTAGGGAAGGTGTGAATGGGCCTCTTTTTTTTGCAAAAGATACCAGCGGCAAGGATGGGGACTGGCCGTTGCCCGCTGAATTTCCACAACGTCCAACACTAGTGCAAAAAGCTCGGCCACCTCATTTTCATGGAAACCGCGCGGCGTCTTTTGCGGATCGTTCGCACATGCTTCCATCCAATCAAACCCATAAAGATGAAAATACCCACCCGGGGCAAGCAGTGTACAGACATCTTGGGCATACGCCGCACGCAAATCTGGATGAATAGTGTGAAAGCAGCCGATATCTAGCATATAGATTGGGTCAACGTTGCTTATCGGTAGAGCGGTAGCGCTAGCCTGAATCAACGCGACGCGCGACAAAAGAATATCACGGCGCGCTACATCAGGTTGTGACCCCATCTTCTCCTGCCCGACATTTGTCTCTGATGAAACCAGCGTGTTGGCTTGCATAGGTGCTGTGTGCTGGCGCAATCGCTCTTGCGCCACCGCAAGTCCATTTCCGGCTAGCTCTATCCCGATTGCGTGCAATCCCAAACTGGCAAGATACGTAACATTGGTCCCCGTTCCGCATCCCAGATCGACCGCAAATTTCCCTACCCGGTCTTCATCCTTTAAAAAAGTCGAACGCCAAAATGCAACCACTTCTGGCGGCGTTATACCACTATCCCATGGTAAGACCCCTTCATCATACTGTTTCTCCCAATGCGCCTGATTAAGCAATGCTGATTCTTTTTGCATGTGCGTGGAAACCCCCTCGTTTTACAATATTAATCCGATTAATGATAATATATCACTACTACCTACACTGAGACTAAGATTCATCTAAATAAGCATAACCGGAATAAGAGTATGAAACGTCTGTTAACCACAATTGTACCTATTTTTATTGGGCTTGCCATTATTGGGTTCTTTTTCTTTGGCCTCATGCAACGCCCCGTCATTGCACCTGCTGCCATACCAGAGAACGGAAACGAAATAACGATTGATACGTCTATCCAGACGGAATCTCTTACAAATAATACGACGCCTGACGCAACGATTATCATTGCCACAGAGCCAACTTTGCCCGAGGAACTTACTCCAACTGACACTTCAGCGCCAACCGAAGAAACTGCCGTACTGGAAGAACCAATTCCACTTGAAGAATCTGAAGCAGAACAACAGGAAGAACCTGCAGAAAAAATAGCCGCAACCGAAGAACCAGCCGGAGTAAATTCTGCAATCGAAGAACCTGCCCCGACTGTAGAGCCTGCCCCGACTGTGGAGCTTGCCCCAACTGAGGCACCACTACCGACAGACAAACCAGATAACGAACCAGTTAATGAATCTACCGCGGAACCAGCCGAAGAACCAATCTTGTCGGAAGAATCAACCGCAGAAACAGCGGAGGATCCAGCCGCAACCGAAGGGCCAGCCGAACCTGAGACGGTAACGACATACGATTACGAAATTGTTGCCTCTTACCCACATGATCCCGAAGCATTCCTGCAGGGGTTGGTTTGGCTTGATGGTTTTTGGTACGAAGGAACCGGTTTATATAACGAATCAACGCTGCGCAAAGTTGATCCGGAAAGTGGCGAAGTCATTGAACTAGTGGAGATTGATGACGATTTGTTTGGTGAGGGCATCACCGTTTTTGAAGACAAGATATACCAATTAACGTGGAAAGCACAGCGTGGATTCATTTACGATAAAGACACCTTTGAATTAATTGATGAATTTACCTATTCTACTCAGGGATGGGGTATAACGCATGATGGCGAGCGCCTAATCATGAGCGATGGAACAGCAACGATTTACTTTTGGGATCCAGAAACGCTGGAAGAGATCGGCTCGATTTTGGTGACAAATCAAGGAGAGCCTTTACGCAATTTAAATGAGCTTGAATATATTGATGGGCTAATTTATGCCAATATCTGGCAGACTAATTTTATTGCCATTATCGATCCCGAAACAGGTATTGTGAAAAGCATTATTGACCTAAACGGTCTTTTGGATCCAGCCGACGTTACTGGCCCGGTGGATGTATTAAACGGAATTGCTTATGATAGCGATGCGGACCGTCTCTTTGTAACGGGCAAATTTTGGCCCAAAATTTTCGAAATCAAACTTATTGCGGACGAATTATGAAACTAGGTGCTGTCTTTCCACAAATTGAAATGCCTGCTGATCCAATTATTATTCGTGATTATGCGCAGGCAATTGAAGAAATGGGCTTTGACTATCTGTTAGCGTATGATCATGTGCTTGGTGCCAATCCAGATCGACCCGGCGGATGGAAAGGGCGACCATATTCCTACACCGATCCCTTTCACGAAATCTTTGTGCTCTTTGGCTACTTAACTGGTTTGACCAAAACGCTAGAAATGGTGGCTGGTGTATTGGTGCTACCCCAACGGCAGACGGCATTAGTTGCAAAACAGGCTGCCCAGCTAGATGTACTCTCTGGTGGGCGTATACGTTTAGGCGTTGGCGTCGGCTGGAACGATGTGGAATTTGAAGCGCTCAACGAGGAATTTTCGAATCGTGGCAAACGTCAGGCCGAGCAGATCGAACTAATGAACGAACTGTGGTCAAAACCGTTGGTTACCTTTAATGGTGAATTTCATACGGTGAGCGATGCTGGACTCAATCCACTGCCTGTGCAACAACCGCTTCCCGTTTGGTTTGGTGGCTATGCAGATGCAGCGCTGCGACGAATGGCGCGACTAGGTGCGGGTTGGTTCCCCGGTAGCCAAACGCCAGAGAAAGCAGGCCCAACTTTCAATAAGATACGCGAGTATATAAGCGAAGCAGGGCGCGATCCAGCAAGCTTTGGTTTGGATCCATGGGTCTCCAACAGCAGAAGTAAGCGTTCAGATTGGACGCCGCTTGCTAAAGAGTGGCAGCAAATCGGCGCAACGCATCTAGCACTGGAAACAATGCGCTGCGGCTATTCAATTGATCAACATTTGGATGCAGCAAAACAATTTATCGAAGAAGTCGGTGAATTTCAAACGTAAGAATCCGAAGCAATTCTAACAACTCTATTTTATTCCTTCAACCTCTCTGGTTTTGATGCACCCACTGACTACTGTAGGCACTCAACTGGCGAGAGAGGTTGTAGGTACACTCTATTCTAAGGACACAATCAATAATGAGCGCTCCAATTGGACTTCAACTTTATACTGTGCGCGATGCCGCAAATGTAAATTACACGGCAACGGTAACCAAAATTGCCGAAATGGGCTATATAGGCGTAGAGACGGCTGGCTTCCCGGGCACCACACCACAGGATGCGGCTACACTATTTCGGGATCTTGGGCTACAGGTTTTTGGCGCACATTCGCCACTGCCGCTTGGCGAATCCAAGAACGAAGTGCTTGATACCATTGCAGCATTAGGTACAACGCGTCTAATTTGCCCTGCACTGATGCGCGAAAAATTTGATACGATTAACGGCATCAAAGAAGTTTGTGGCACTTTAAATGAGGCGGCTGCGGTCTGTAGCGAAAACAATCTACAATTGGTCTATCATAACCACTGGTGGGAATATTCAACGGTAGAAGGTCAAGCTGCGAATGAAGTGATGCTAGCGACTTTAGATCCGTCTATCGTCTTCGAGGTGGACACATATTGGGTTCAGGTCGCGGGTGCGGATCCACTAAAAATTGTCGAGTCACTGGGCAACCGTGCACCGTTGCTCCATATTAAAGATGGTCCAGCCACGCTCGATGGCGATATGACCGCAGCTGGCACTGGCGTAATAGATATCCCCGCAGTGATTGAGGCGGGGAAACCACACACCGAATGGCTAATTGTAGAATTAGATCGCTGCGCAACGGATATGGTGGAAGCGGTTTCACAGAGCTACAAATATCTTGTTGGGAACGGATTCGCGCTCGGAAATAAATAGTCTTAGTAGCGGGACAGTCTCGTAATTTGGGACGGTCTCTTCGTAGCGGATGCGGTTACATCTGCAAAAATAGAATCGTAAAAAGGGAAGGGGCAGACGTGACTATCACATCTGCCCCTTCCCTTTTCATTGGGCTTGGCAAACACTAGACCCGTTGGGAGCAGTACGATTCTTCATCTTAACCCAGTTACTTATTCGCACTAACAAAATTGGTTCAACCACATGAGATCCACTATGGCTAGTTTCAGTGTCAACCACATGAGATCCCAAAGAGCCACAAAATTTTTGATTCCAAACCCACCCAAGTAGGACTCAACATATTTTTAATACAATCTTCATAGAGGTTCGGTACTAATGGACTATTCAAACTTTATAGGATTCACGATACTCTTGATTTTTAGACTCCGTGCGTAACTATATGAAAATCCTTTGAACAGGACGGAAATAATTCGAATGAACTATGCTATTCAGCATCTCGTGAAACGTTTTTTACTGTTCTTTGCATTGATGACGACACCTTTCTTGTTCAGTATATCGCTCTATGCAATATCACCAGATACAACATCAAATCAAAGTTTGCTTCAACAAATACAACACCAAACAGCTACAGATCAAGCTAGCTCTGCTCAGGTTGATAATATTGCTTCCGGTCAGGGGCCACTATCGGCGCAAAGCATTTCTGTCGCGCAGGCTGCTCAGGCCGCTTCTGGGACGGCAACGATTCGTACGTTCGTTTGGGAAGACACCGATCTCGATGGGATTCAACTGACAAACTTTGGCGAAAATCCGATTCCAAATGTAAAGGTGACACTTTATCACAGCAACGGCCTAATTGCCGGTATACGCACAACACATAGCGACGGATTTAGCGAATTTTCAAACTTAGCAGCCGGACGCTACTATCTTTCAGTTCAATTTCCACGGGGCCTAGTTCCCACTCATCAAAATCGCGGTAATGACTCAACTGTGGACTCTGATATTGACCAGATAACGGGGCTTACGGAACTCATCACCGTGGAAGAGGGTGTTGAGATTCATGAGTTTGATTCGGGCTTTACACACGCTGGGTCAATTCTGAGTACGGTTTGGTCAGATCAAAACTTAAATGGGATTCGTGACAATGGAGAAATGGGGGTTCCAGCAACGGTCGTAACATTATATAACGACGACGCAATCATTGTTCAAAGCGTTCCGACAGATATGACCGGTATTTTTGAGTTCCCTATTGTGACCCCAGGCGTTTATACGCTTGGATTCTCGCCACCACCGGGGATGAGTTTTACACAGAAGGGTGTCTACAGTAGCGCGTTGTATAGCGAAGCTGATCCGCAAACTGGACTTACATCACCTGTGCAGGTAACAGCAGGGCCAAATAATTTTGATTGGGGTGCTGGCCTTATCATACTGGTTCCAACTGCCCTGGAAACAATTGCCGAACCAACTTTACAAGCTGAAGTTGTTGAAAGAAAAGGTACTAATCTGTTCATGCCGATTATGGAATTCGGCCTCCAACCATCCAATACTCCACCTCCTTCCGCAACGCAGACAGTGTATGAAACAGCTTCAAAATAGTTTTTTACTGTTACCACTCTAAATAGTTGCTTGAAATGAATATTTACATTGAAAAGATACAAAGAACCACGCCAGAGTTTTATAAAAATAATGATTACATACAAAAAAATTCTAAAGTGTAATCGCACACAGATATATCTATGCGTGATTACACTTGTCCTTTCATCTATTTTATTTCAACCACTTTTACCGCAACTATACTTTGTTCCTACAGCGGCCTATGCAGCTTCACTACAAGATAAGCCGAGCACGGTAATAGAGCAGCTCGCAGCGTGTAGCCCTGCAAATGATGATTTGGGCGGCACAATTTTTCGAGACTTCAATGCTAATGGATTGCAAGATACGCTAGAGCCGGGTATCTTCCCCGTTGACAGTGCTGGTATGTCTGTTTATGCATATGACGATGCCAATACGCTGGTTGCAACCGCGAAGGTCGCCTCAGATGGAACATATAGCTTCCCTGCACTTTTGGCAAGCAACAGCGACGTACGCCTAGAATTGGGCAACATCCCCGCCTATCTCCAACCAGGTGCATCTGGTCCAAACAACAGCACGTCTGCGGATAGTTTTGACACTGCCACCTGTAATGCAGATTTTGGGCTAAATCGACCAACCGACTTTTGCCAAGCCAACCCAAATATTGCTGTCCCATGCTATGCCCAAGGTTATCAACTAGACAGTAACGAACATGTGCTTGTTCAGTTTCCATATAGCTATGCCGATGAGTTAGATGGTAACCTTAATGGTTCAGTGGATGTATCCAAGTCCGTACTGGAAGGAGCATATGGCTCGACCCCGCCATCGATGCCAACTCATACTGCTGATGCTGATCAGATTGGTACCGCATATGGCCTTGCTTGGGATCCCTATGTCGAGGATCTATACATTGGCGCGTTTGCCCATCGCGGCGTCGGCTATGGACCAAATGGCCCGGGCGCAATCTATTTACAGGATCTATCGGCAGGCGGCTCGATTACACCCACGCTCTTTGCCGATCTAAACACAATTTTTCCGGGTAACCCTGCTGGCATAGATGTACGTCCCGCCGCCGCGCCATACGGGTTTGTAATCGGACCGATTTTTTTCAACAGCACAAATCCATTTAACTTTACAGCCGTTGTTGAAGATGATATGCCGCTCGGTGATGTGACTACAACAAGCTTGGGCGACGTTGAACTCTCGGCTGATGGCAGTACGCTCTATGTAATGAACTTATATGATCGCGCCCTTTATGTTTTGCCTACAAGTGGACAAATAGACAGTACCACAGTAGCTCGATTCCCTGTACCAACGACAGACTTACCCATCTTGCTCAATAGCGCCACCCCAAGCACTTGTAATCCTAACGATGTGCGTCCTTTCAGCATCGGGACTGATCTTAGCAGCAGGCTCTATGTTGGGGCCGTTTGTTCGGCAGAAAGCAGTCAAGACGCATCCCATCTTCAGGCTTATGTCTGGCGCTTTGACGGCACAAATTACGACCTTGTTTTTACCGAATCGCTAAATTACAACCGTTGGGGCCAGACCTTCAATCCTTGGGGCAATCCATCCCAAGGAAGCAACTATCCTATGCCCATCTTGGCCGATATTGAATTTGATGGCGAAAATATGATCTTGGGGATTCGAGATCGCTTTGGCGACCAGCAGCTTTATGGTGTACCAGACCCAAATACAGGCCGGATCATTGCACAATTCCCGCGCGGTTACGGGGACACGCTGCGCGCTTGTGTAGACAACTCACCAGCGGGGGCCTACGAGTGGGCTGCAGAAAGTAACGGAACGTGTGGCACTGTCACAACCGCTGGCGCAAATGATGGCGTTGGAATGAATGGTGGTTCCTATTACTATCAAGATGAAGCAGGCGACGGCAACCCACCAAATGGTAGCCTCAACGGTAATCAAGGCGCTCTGCTGCAAATTCCGGGCTTTGCCGATATTGTGACAACGGCATACGATCCCGTTTATCAAGACGATAGCGGCAATCGCTGGTATAAAAATTATAACGCTGGTGGCATTCAGCGCCATTCAAATAGCAAAGGTACACACACTGGCGCATATAACGTCTATGATACAACCTCTTCTTCTTCGCTGCGTAAGCAGAACGGGTTGGGTGATATCGAAGCGCTCTGTCGCTTGGCACCTGTTGAAATAGGTAACTTTGTTTGGCTCGATCTAGACGGCAACGGTATTCAAGATCCATCCGAGAATGGCATTGCGGGCGTGGAGGTTGCGCTTTGGTCCGATCCGGATAGCATTCCGGGCAATGGTGACGAAACGCAACTTATGACAACAACAACCACTGCCGATGGCGAGTATTACTTTGATGTTGAGCCAGAGGTAAACTACTTTGTGGCAATCGATCCCAACGATCTTGCTGTAGCGGATTACACAGCAACCAAGAGTGACTATGCCAACGACGCTACGCATCCAGAGAGCGGTAACAGCACCGATCTACACGACAGCGACGGCATATTCAACAGCACAACTGGTACGATTATTATCCCGCTAACGGCAGGCAACGCGGGCGAAAATAATTACACTTATGACTTTGGCTTCCGTCCAGCGGATCTAGGCGATCTGCCAGATAATTACGGCACAACCATTGGTAACCCAACCATCAGCCCGCCCGCCATGCACTGGATTGATGGCGATCTGCAACTAGGTGCGCTGGTCGATGCAGAGTCCGATGGTCAGCCAAGCGTGGGCGCAAGTGGAGACGATATAAACAACAACAATACTGACGGCGCAACAGACGACGAGGATGGTATCACCTTCCTTACGCCAATCATGCCCGGCGAGGCGGTCGAGATCGAAGTTTCGGCCTTTATTGACGGTGATGCAGGCACAACGGCAACGGTTGGTGCCTGGATCGATCTAGATGGCGACGGCATTTTTGGCGCAGACGAATACTTTTCTACCACCCTCACTGCTAGCGCGGGAACAAATATTGTGACGGACACCATATCCTTCACCGCTCCGGCCTTTATTTCGGACACCGTTTATAGCCGTTTCCGCATTGCATTCGACCCCAACGAAGTCGCTGCGCCAACCGGCATTGCCAACAGCGGTGAGGTTGAAGATTATGTGCTCATGAGCCTTGGCGACACCGTTTGGCTGGATAATGGTGTGGGTTCGGGCGTTGGCAACAATGGCCTGCTAGACGGTGATGAGCAGGGCGTCCCAAATGTAACCGTCGAACTCTATCTCGACAATGATGGCACGTCCGGCTACTCTGCTGGCGACACGCTTGTTACCGCTACAGAGACAGACGCAAACGGCAACTATCTCTTTACTGGACTCGCTCCAGACACATACATCGTTCATATCCCTAGCGACGAATTCGATAGTGGTGGCGATCTAGAAGCAACAGTTTCTAGCGACGATGCTGCGAATGACGTCGGGCTCGATCCCGATGCGGACATAGACGACAATGACGATAACGGCATCGATCCTGCGGACTTTGCTGACTATGCAATCGACGGCGTCAGTAGTGCGCCCGTTACATTGGTGCCAAATAACGAATCGACCACCGACGGCAACGGGTCTAACTCTGACTTGACCGTGGACTTTGGCTTTGTACAGTACGATTGGGGTGATTTGCCAGACGCCTACGGCACGTCCGATGCCGCGTCTGGCCCGGCCCATATTCTTGACGGCAGCACATTCTTGGGCAATCAGGTGGATGCAGAGTTAGACGGCAACCCCACCGATTCTGCGCTAGGTGATGATCAGTTAAGTAATGATCAGCAAAGCGGCGCAGATGACGAAGATGGCATTGAATTTGCCACGCCGCTCATGCCAGGCCAAACTGCATCGATCACCGTGTCAGCGTCGACTGATGGATACCTTAACGCATGGTTCGACTTCAATGGCGATGGCGATTTTGACGACGCGGGCGAACGCATTGTGATGACCGATACGCAGGTGCTAACCGGCACCAACGTGATCAACTTTCCGGTGCCCGTGGACGTAGCCGATACGGTTTATAGCCGCTTCCGCTTCACCGCCGACCCAAACGAGGCCACCACGCCAAATGGCCCCGCCAACAGTGGCGAGGTCGAAGATTACGTGCTGATGTCGCTAGGCGATACCATTTGGCTAGATGACGGCGCGGGATCCGCAGCAGGCTACAACAACGGCATACAGGATGGATCCGAAGCGGGCATCCCGGGCGTCATCGTCGAACTATATGCTGCGGGCGACGTACCTGATGTTGATTCTCCAGTTGCTGTAACGCAGACGGCTGCCGACGGCACCTACCTCTTTACTGGTCTCGTGGCGGGCGACTACGTTGTGCATCTTCCGGGCAGCGAGTTTGATGAAGGCGGCGAACTAGCCGACCTAATTTCGAGCAGTGATGCGGCCAATGGTGTTGGGCAAGATCCCGACACGGATGCGGATGATGGCGACGATAACGGTATCGATCCAAGCGGCCCATATGCAACCGACGGGGTGAGCAGCGCACCGATCACGCTGGCCGCGGATAGTGAGCTCACCACTGACGGCAATGGAACCAATTCGAATTTGACGGTCGATTTTGGCCTTGTTCCGCTGATGAGCATCGGCAACCGAGTGTGGCACGATGCAAATAATAATGGCCGGATCGATTTAGAAGCAGGCATTAACGGCGTAATGGTTGAACTCTATGCCGACACCGATGAGGATGGCCTCTTTGACCCTGCTGTAGAAACAATTATCACCAGCACGACGACGATTACGGGACCATTTGGCAACGCTGGGTTCTATGACTTTGATGGCCTGACGCCGGGGGAGTACTTTGTTCACATTCCGACACCGCCTGCTGCCTACCCATTAAGCAGCACGCCAACGACTAGTAGCGATAATGGCGTCAATAATGACGATAATGGCCTGCAATCTGGCGGCAACGGCGCACCCACCACCAGCCCGCTGATTACGCTCTCGCTAGAGAATGAGCCTGATGCGACAACTGATGGTAACGACACAAATGGTGATTGGACAGTAGACTTCGGCTTTTACGGTCCTGTAAGCGTGGGCGACACGGTTTGGTATGATGATAACTATGATGGGATGCAAGACACGCTGCCAAATGGTGGCACGGAGGATGGCGTTGCGGATGTGACCGTTACGCTCTACACGTGGAGCGATCCAACAAATCCGATTACGCCCACGACCAACATTGTTGATGTAAATGGCGATCCGGTGATTCCGCTGATGACGGATGCTAATGGCAACTATCTCTTTGACGATTTGCCACCAGGCACCTACTGGGTAGAATTTAGCGACCTGCCGCAAGGCTATCGCACCACAATTGTCGATGCAGGTAGCAACGATGCGAACGATTCGGACGCTGATCCGCTTACTTATTCCACGCCCGCAAAAACGATTACAAGCGGCGACGAAGATCTAACGCTAGATATGGGTATATTCACGCCCGTTAGCGTGGGTAATCTGGTTTGGTACGACAATAATCAGGACGGCATTCAAGATTTGGTGGCCAATGGTGGCACCGAAGCAGGCGTGCCGGGTGTGAGCGTAACGCTCTTGGATGCGGCTACAGGCTTGCCCGCTGCCGTTGACTTTGACGGCAATCCCCTGACATCTACCATTGCAACCGACAACGGCGGCAACTATCTCTTCGAGAATCTGCCCCCGGGGGATTACTATGTACAGTTTGATTTAAGCACGCTGCCCACTGGCTATCAAGTAACTGATGTCAATCAGGGCAGCGATGACGCAGTCGATTCTGATGCGGATCCCGTTACGGGGATCGCGGCATCAACCGGCCCGCTCAGCAACAATCAACAGGATCTGTCGCTGGACATGGGCATTTGGGGTCCAACTCAGGTTGGCGATACCGTCTGGGTTGACGAGGATTATGACGGCGAACAGGATCCGGATGAGCCAGGTGTATCGGGCATCACCGTAACGCTTTATGATACCGCCACAGGCTTGCCCATTGAAGCAGCGCCTGGCGTGCCGCTGACCACAACCACAGATGCAAACGGGCTCTATTCTTTTCCTAACTTGCTGCCTGATGATTACTTTGTCATTTTTGATCTGGCAATGTTGCCAAGCGACTCTGTTGTGACAAAGAAAGATGAAGCTGGCGTAGATGATGCACTGGATTCCGATGTTGATCCAATCACGGGCGCGACTGAACCCACTGGCCCACTGGCCCCGAATCAGTCCGATCCAACGCTGGATATGGGTATTGTCTTCCCGGTTGCGGTTGGCAACTTCGTTTGGATTGATCAGAATGCGAATGGGTTGCAAGACGCTGGCGAAGTGGGTGTCTCAGGTGTGACCGCCACGCTCTATGGCTATGATGAGAATGGCGATCCAACCACGGATGTCGTTGATTTAGCCGGTACTCCCATGACGCCACAAAGCACCGACGAAAGCGGTATTTATCTCTTCGAGAATTTGCCACCCGGCTACTACTTTGTGGAATTTAGCGATTTGCCTGCGGACTATGTTGTAGCGATTGAGGATGTGAACAATAATGGCGATGATGCAGCCGATAGCGACGTTAATGCGACAACGCTGCGCACCGATCCAACGCCTTTCTTACGCGGCAATAATGATCCAACTCAGAACCAGGATCTGACGTTGGATCTGGGCATCTTCCGCCCTGTTACGGTGGGCAATACCGTTTGGACCGACCTGAACGCAAATGGGTTGCTGGACATCGGCGAAGCGGGTGTAGAAAATGTGCAGGTGAGTATCTTTAATGCGGATGGCACGCCTGCAACTGATATTGACGGTAATTTGGTGGGCACAACGCAGACAGATGCCAATGGGAACTATCTTTTCGAGAATCTAATGCCGGGCGATTACTACGTTGAATTTGATTTCAGCACGCTGCCTGATAGCGACTATCGTGTGACTGTGCAGGATGCTGGATCGGATGATGCGCTCGATAGCGACGTGGATCCAAGCACGGGGCGCAGCAGTACAACGTCGGTTCTCGTCGGCAATGATGACCCAACTCAGAATCAAGATCTAACGCTGAATATGGGCATCTTCTTGCCCGTAAGCGTGGGTAATCGAGTTTGGGTTGATCTGGATAGAAATGGTCTGCAAGATGCGGGCGAACCTGGTGTGGAAAAGATAACGGCAACGCTTTACGACACTGCGACGAATTTACCCGTTGCGCTTGATGCAGACGGGAACGTGGTTGCGCCAATTCAAACTGACGCGGATGGCAACTATCTTTTCGAAACGCTTGTGCCGGGCGATTATTACGTGGTCTTTAGCGATCTGCCCGAAGGATACGTTGTGACGCAGGAGAATGTCAACGCAAATGGCGACGATACACTCGACAGCGATGTTGATCCAACAACGCTGGCAACGTCGTCCACTGGATTCTTGCCGGGCAACAACGATCCGACTCAGAATCAAGATTTGACGTTGGATATGGGCATTCTGCTGCCTGTTGTGGTTGGGGATCTCGTCTGGCTGGACAATAATTATGATGGCATACAGGATGCTGATGAAGAGGGTGTGCCTAACATAACGGTCATGCTCTTTGACGCTGATGGAACGCCTGCCGTCGATCTGAGCGGTACGCCTGTCTTACCGATTCAAACCGATACGGATGGGAATTATCTCTTCGAAAATTTGATGCCAGGTGACTACTATGTTGAGTTTGATCTGACAACGTTGCCAAGCAGCGACTATCGGATAACGGTTCGTGATGCGGGAGCGGATGATACGCTCGATAGCGACGTTGATCCACTAACGGGCCGCAGCAGCAACACGGGCCAACTCAATGGGCGAGCCGACGAAAATGAAAATTTGACGTTGGATATGGGCATCTTCCTGCCTGTGACAATCGGCGATTTTATCTGGAATGATACGAACCGAGACGGCATTCAAGATAGTAATGAGGATGGCGTACCAAATGTGACTGTTACGCTGTATGACACTATTACCGGGCTACCTGTTTTGGCCGATGCAGATGGGGTGCCTATTGAACCACAGCAGACAGACGTGGATGGGGCCTATCTCTTTGAGAATCTTGTTCCTGGTGATTACTATCTTGTCTTTAGCGATTTGCCCAACAACTACATTGTGACTGTGCCCAATGCAGGAGCGGATGATGCGCTTGATAGTGACGTGGATCCGGTTACGCTTGCTGCGCCGTCAACAGGGTTCCTAACCAGTGGCAGCAATAACAACTCGCTTGATTTTGGTATCTATCAAAATAGCGCATCGGTCGGTGATTTTATCTGGTTTGATACAAATCGGGATGGCATACAGGATGTGGGTGAAAGCGGTGTGCCAGGGATAACCGTGAATCTGTTAGACAAGAAGGGTGAGTTAGTCGAGAGTACGTTGACTGACAAAAATGGCCACTATCTGTTTAATAATCTGGTACCAGGTGACTACATTATTGAATTTGATCTAATAAGCTTACCAGTCGGATATGGTCCAACTCATCAGGATCAAGGGGGCAATGATGCAGCAGATTCTGATGCGGATACGCTAACTGGCAGAACGCAACAAATTACGCTGATGCCGGGTGAATTTAATGACGACTTGAATATGGGTGTTGTCGATTTACTTGCAGAGCTATCTAGCTTCTACTGGTTTGACGACAACGGCGATGGAATTCGAGATGTTGGCGAATCTGGCGTGCCGAATGCGGAGGTGATCCTCTACAACGAGGATGGTTCTGAAGTGGATCGCGCTACAACAGATGAAAACGGACGCTTTATCTTTAATGTACCTCAAGGCGATTACTATATTCAGTATGTACGGCCAGATGCCTTTAAATTTACGCAAACAGCTAGCGTACTAGACGGATTTCGCAGCGGGGTGAATTCGGACGGAATTTTGTCGACGATATCACTGATACCGGGTATAAACGAACTTAATGTAGGTGCGGGTATTTCTCAAGCGGACCCCACTGCTGTTGCGTTGAGCAACTTCTCTGTCGTGCATTCTCTTACTACTGATGCAGAGATCCATATTGAATGGAGAACAACGGCTGAAATGAACACTGCTGGATTCCATATCTTTGTTAGTGATGATGGAACTTTTTTAAATGCACGCCAGTTGACTACCAGCCTTATTCAAAGTCAGGGTGCTTCGGGTGGATTATACTCACAGCGGCTGCCCTACGAGCTGTTGATTGATCCAACTCGTGCTGCGCTGCCAATTCAGTCGCTTTCATTCTGGCTATTCGAAGTAGAGGCCGATGGGACAATTCTTCACTATGGGCCAGCGACTCATCTGCTTACTGCATCACAGCTTGATAATTCTATCTTCTTACCGCTGATAGAGTAGATTTTCGGAACAGAAACGTAATATAAGTATAAAAAGGGGTATCAATCCGGCTCTCAAAATGAGAGCCGGATTGATACCCCTTTAACTTTTTGGTTCAGCCAATTTCTCTTCACACCACTAAGTTTAAACTTATGCCTTTTTCAGCAATCCCAGTACATCTAATATGAACGCAAACTCAAACGCTACTTCTTCCAAATAATCAAAACGACCAGATGCACCGCCATGACCGGACCCCATATTAGTTTTGAGCAACAAGTAATTGTCGTTGGTCTTCAGCGCACGTAATTTAGCCACCCACTTTGCTGGTTCCCAGTATTGCACGCGCGGGTCATTCAATCCCGCTGTGGCTAATATATGTGGGTATGCTTTCGCCTCCACTCCATCATAAGGCGAATATGACTTTATATACTCGTAAAAAATTGGATCATTGGGATTGCCCCACTCTTCGTATTCGATTACGGTAAGCGGAATGGACGCATCCAACATTGTATTAATTGCATCAACAAATGGCACGCCAGCCACAATGCCAGCAAAGAGATCGGGGCGCATGTTTGTAATGGCACCCATCAATAATCCACCCGCACTGCGCCCGCTGGCTACAAGCTTTTCTGGCTTTGTGTACCTTAGTGCTATCAATTGTTCGGCACAGGCAATAAAATCGGTAAACGTATTCCTTTTGTTTAGCAGCTTGCCATCTTCATACCACTGCCTGCCCATAGTGCCGCTGCCGCGTACGTGCGCGATGGCAAATGTGACCCCGCGATCCAGTAGACTCAGTCGATTCGAATTAAAGGTTGGATCAATCGAGACGCCGTATGAGCCGTATCCATAAAGTAACAGTGGTCGTGGTTCATCTTTGGCGCTATCCTTGCGGCGGATCAGCGAAATTGGTATCTGCTTGCCATCTGGCGCACGAGCAAAGAGCCGTTCAGATTCGTACATGCTTGCATCAAACCCACCCAAAACGGGCTGCTGCTTTAAGAGATCCCATGAGCGGGCTTTCATGTGGTAATCGTAAACCGTTTGTGGCATGCTCAACGATGTATAGGAAAAGCGTAAGACCTCGCTGTCGAAATTGGGATTTTGCCCACCATAAAATGTATAGACAGGATCAGGAAATTGAACGCGATGTTCGTCTCCCGTTTCAATGTGTCGAATGCGCAACTGCCGCAGACCCGCCTCCCGTTCGTAAATAACAAAGTAATTGTGGAATGGCTCAATAGTGTCGATCTTGACGTTTTCGTTGTGTGGAATGAGTTCAACCCACCGTTCTTTTTTCGGATCATCAACGGGCGCAAGCAACACACGAAAATTGATGGCTTGCTCATTCGTGATAACGATAAAGTGTTCCGTATGATGCTCAACGCTATAGTCAACCCCCTGCTGGCGTGCGCTAAATAGCTGTGGCTCTTTCTCTGGCGCGTCTGCCGATATAAACCAAACTTCGGAGGTTACATTACTGCCTAACGACAAAATTAGATAAGACTTGCTCTTTGTTTTGCTGAGACCCAGAAAAAAAGCTTCGTCCTTTTCGTGATGAATCAGTACGTCATTTGCCGGATCCTCACCCAATTTGTGCCGAAAGAGCCGATCCGGTCGCACGGTCTCATCATGACCGACGTAGAAGAGAGTTTGATTGTCGTTGCCCCACTCTAAACCGTAACTAAGCCCGCCAATTTCATCTGCCAGAACGTTTCCGTTTTGCAGATCCTTTACGTGTAACGTGTACGATTCGCTACCGTTCCTATCAATAAGATAGGCCATGAACTGATGACTGGGGGAAATCGAGATATCGCCGAGTTGAAAATAATCGTAATTGGCGGCCAACTCATTTTCATCAAGAATTATCTCTTCTTCTGCCTGCATCGACCCATGGCGTCGACAGCGAATTGGATATTGCTTGCCTTCTTCCGTGCGATTGTAATAATAGAATGAATCAACTTTTACTGGTACCGAAAGATCCGCTTCTTGAATTCGCGTACGCATTTCGCGATAAAGTTTATCTTGCAATTCATTTGTGTGGCTGGTACTTGTTTCTGTGTAGGTATTTTCTGCCTCTAAATATGCGATTACTTCCGGGTTCTCTTTTTCGCGTAGCCAATGATAGTCATCGTTGCGAATGTCATCATGGATCTGTGTGGATTTAGGCCGTTTGGGCGCAATGGGGGGCTGATTATCCGAGGAAATGCTCTTGCTGGTTGATAAACTGCTAGCCGATAATGTAGACGAAATTGCTGTCGCAGATGTACTTGTTTTTTTAATATTTTGTGCTCTTGGCTTTATACGCTGCTGTTCCAAAATAAGCGTAATAGTCTCTAGCATCTCGTGGATCTGAAAAGGTTTTGTGATATAGGCATCCATGCCCACTTCAAATCCTTTCTCTCGGTCTATTTTCATGGCATTTGCGCTTAAGGCAATGATCGGGGTATAAACATCGGTTCCATACTCACCATCTCGAATCTGTGCAGCCGCCTCAAGGCCATCCATATGTGGCAATGTGATATCCATTAATATAAGATCAACTTGAATTTGCTCGATTTGCGTCAATGCCTCCACACCGCTTTCCGCAACGTGCACACTGTACCCTTCTTTTTCGAGCAACATTTTTGCTAATTTTTGGCTGGTTCCATCATCTTCGACAACGAGAATCGTATACTTCTTAGATCTGCTTGGATGCTGGTCGGTGGACTTTCGATAGGGAGTTTTTCCTAAGGAGTCTGAGAAAAATTTTTTGCGAGTCGATTGCATGATATTTGCTCCGTGCAGAGTTTGCACTTGCGGTACTTGAACTATGGATAGTCTAAGGCTAATCCAGAAAAATAATTATACAGATTTAATAGGCTTTTCTCGAGTAGCTTGCGGCCATGCGGTATATTTTGTTTTTTAAAATGGCTTAACTCGGCAAAGCTAGAGCCAAAAGGGGACGCGGACGAGAGCGGACAAGCGCTGATAAAAATATCGTTGTCCTGAAAGTTCGTTTACCCAATTCTCTTCGATAATTTAACACTTTCGGTTCTCTGAGGTATTGTGTGGGTAACTAGAAATGAATTCCCAGCCTAATACGGAAAACGTGATAAATCACGTTAAAGTTACGGCATTTAACCTGTTAAAACAGGTTTCCCATAGCAGACGCAGAATTCATTCTGCGGGCCACCTAATTATTCTGGTTCAACCACATGAGATTCCGAAGTGCCATCATTCTACAAGCATAATCGTATATTCTTAGATTGTACAGCTACTGCTATACTCTGTAGCAGCATAATTTAACATTTTTGTAGCTGGACACTATACTAATTTTGGATCAACTGGATACTAGGTGGTTGACATAGTGATTCGCACTTGACATGAGAGGTTTGCTGTGGCTGGTTCTCGTGCTAACTATTTAAAATCCTGAAGAGCCTAATTTTGCTCGGCGGACAAACTGCTATACCTGCATATTTGGATATAATACCGCTATGAAAACGAAAAGATTTGATGTTTCTTCTATCGGCGAATCGATGCTGCGCTTAAGCATTCCCGCAGGAAATCGCCTTGAAAATACGCGTGCGTTAGATGTCGGTACGGCTGGCGCGGAAGGCAACGTCTTGAATGCACTGGGCCATTTGGGCCGATCTTGCGCATGGGTTAGCGGGCTGCCCGATAATCCACTTGGACGTTTAGCTGCAAACCATTTACGCAAAGCAGATGTAAATTTAGATGGCGTCATCTGGCGCGATGCAGGGCGTATGGGCGTTTATTTTGTCGAATTTTCTACGCCGCCCCGGCCAATTCAGGTGATTTATGATCGCGTCGATTCGGTTATAGCCAGCCTGACGCCAGATCAGATCGACTGGGCCTTTTTGCTTGATACCCGTCTTTTACATCTCACTGGGATCACGCCTGCGCTTTCGGCGAGCTGTGCGGCGATTGTGGCAGAATCGATTCAGCGGGCGAAAGCGCAAAATGTCCCGATTAGCTTTGATATGAACTACCGTGGTAAGTTGTGGACACCAGAGGAGGCACGTGCCGCTGTGACGCCGTTGCTTCAGGAAATTGATCTCTTTTTTTGCGCAAGGGGTGATGCGGAAGTTGTCTTTGACTGCACGGGCGAACCGGAAAAGATGCTGCAACAGCTTGTTCAATTAAGCAATGCCCGAACCGTCATCATGAGCATCGGCGAACAGGGGGTTATCGCGTGGCGCGATGGACAGATATATCGAGAGCCTTCTGTGCCGGTTGAAGTCGTCGACCGGATCGGGGCTGGCGATGGTCTTGCCGCTGGCGTGATCCATGGCTGGCTGAAAGAAGACTTGGTGTTGGGGCTACGCTACGGCGTGACGATGGCTGCACTTGCATTGACCGAACACGGCGATACGGTGACGACGTCTCGGGCAGAACTTGATGCGCTGGTTAATAGTGCATCGGGCGGAGTGTGGCGATAACCGCTTTATGGCATTAAGCTTATAGCCATGGTCGGTGGATCCAAACTTAATAGCTCTATCGGATTTTGTGGAAGTGTCCGATAGTTAGTGGTAAGTTCGTAGGGGCATGATCTATTGTATTCAAGACTAATGTGTCCGTTAATCCTGTAGGGGCACGATATATCGTGCCCCTACAGGATCAAATCATCTTTTTTCGAACCCATTGATATCCCACCAAATCTGACAGAGTCAGCAAATTTATCGTACTCTTGGCCTATTCGCGGAATGCGGAACTCTCCCTCGATATCCGTTACACACTACAAAAGTCAAAAATGGTTAAGAGATGTGTCTCTTGTTTTCCACCTAATTAATTTTTAACTTGCTGCGGAACCCGACTAGAGCTTAACAACATTGAGTAACTACTCGTCATCCGTTGTTATGAGCCGCGTCGCCTCTGCCACAGACTCCGCCTTGCCGCTGGCAACGAGAGCAAGTGTCATCAAGCCCAGAAGTGAATCTTCCGTTGATTGGCAGATCCGGTATTCATGGTCAAACTTGGCAAGGATTAATTCGCGTAGTGAGACGAGTTTTTGTGCAAGGCCACCCGAAAAGACGATTCGCTCCCATTCATCATCTGGCGAGAGCCGTTTGGCACAACCTGTATAATCATCTGCCATGCGCTGAAAGGCCGCACGAAAGAGATGGCCCACCGATAGATTATCGCCTCGAATATTGCTGATATTGGCCAAGCTTGGCGTTGTCCCTGCGTAAAAATCCATGTTGACCGACAAGTCGGTCTGCTCAATCGCATCCACCGATGCACCGATTGTGGCCCACGGATCTGCTAGGACAATGCCTTCGGCACGCGCTAATTCTGTCAATAGATTAACTAGCAGCGAGAGCGAACGCCCAGCCGGAATGCTGACAATTGTGTTGAGCAGTTGCCCATCGAAGAAGGGGCGAATTTCGTACTCGCCGTAGCGCACTTCGTTGGCAAGCAAGCTCGCCTGTGAACCTGTGGCAATGTTCAATGACAGTTCGCGATCCGTAATAAATGCACCAGCCAACGCGGCTTGGTGATCGCCAATGGGCGCATGGCAGGGTAGCGATTTCCCGTTAATTGTTGCCACACCAACGACGTCGCTGATGGTACGCATGGGCGGCCACTGTAAGTTGCCTAGCCCCAAGCGCTCGATTACGGGATGGTGCCAGTCAGCAGTTTCGATATTGTAGGCTCCATGCGCGGCTGCGTTGGTTGGTTCGATGCCCGGGCTAAGGGCCGAATCGCACAGTTGAGCGAGTACAAAATCAGGCAGCGACATTGGGATCACGTTGCCTGCGGGAAGCTTATCATGTGCTGCCAGCCACCCCAGCGTAAAGATCGGCAACCCGGCGCGCAAACCACCCCCAAGCTGTCGCTGCTCCTCGTTCGTAATTTGCTCTAGCATCATCTCATATGTGGATTTATCGCGACCCAAATGGGGCAAGGTCGTTCGCTGGTCGCGCCACGTGATCACGTTTGAAAGTGGCTGCCAACTGCTGTCGGTCAACACGAGGCCATGCATCTGGCTGCACAGGAGAAGACCGGCACAGTTTTTGGCTACTGTGTGCAGATCTTCCACAACGCTGCGCACCTGCTGCACCAACTGCTGGGGATCCACTTCGAAGTGGCGTGGTGGCAACCCCACAATGGAATTGGGGAATGGTTGGCGGTGGATCTGTTGGAGTTGGTGCGTTTCTAGGTTGAGCACTGCACCTTTGATAAAGGAGCTACCGATATCGAGTCCAATAAAGTTCATGGATGGATTCCTCTGTAGATAGTTAGGCTATTTTGCCATTTTGCGAATCATGCTCTTTTTAAATATTTGGGCCTTAATGTTTGTGCAATAATTTCTGTAGTCTATCTAACACTGTGTACCATTTACGGACGCTATAGTATAATGGTTAAACTGTGCATTTGCACTAATTTTGCGCTATGCACTCTGTCAACCACATGAGATCTGGTTGAACCAAAATAATTTGATAAAGGATGTATTTATGAAGAGACCATTATGGCTTCTGCTATTGCCGCTGGCGCTTTTGTTGCTAGTTGCGTGTGGGTCTATTAACCTTCCACAGACGGCAGAGTCTGACAGGGCCGCAAGCGATTCGGTTGCAGCGCCAGCTGTTGCGGATCCAGCCGTGGAAGACGATGATTCGACCGGTCCGATTGCGGTGGCTCCCCAACCAACTGATCCGCCGCCGACCGCTGTACCACCAACAGCAGTACCGCCGACCGCTGTGCCGCCAACGGTAATATCGCCAACGGTAATACCGCCATCCGCAGTACCATCGACATCGACACCACTGCCTCCACCGACCATAGTGCCACCGACCGTAGCGCCATCGACCATAGTGCCACCAACCGCAGTGCCGCCGACCGCAGTGCTACCGACCGCAGTGCCACCGACGGCTGAACCCGCTGCACAGGCTGCGGGCTTTCTCCCGGCGCTCACCGGCCCAACCGAGGATGCATCGCTTGTTGGCGCAACAGGGCGACCACAGTTCCTAAATAGCTATGCAGATTGGTGACCGACCTGACAACGAAATAAACCTGTCGTGTACAGGCTCCAAAGTCAGTTCAGCAATCGCATGGATGTAATTAATTTTAACGTCGACAATCAACAGGTTACGCAAACACGCTATAATTTTGGTATGCGCAACCGCTCGCAATATGTACTCATCGATCAAAACCAGAATGTAATCAAGTCTTGGTTTGGCACGCTAGATGAGGCAACGATGATGGCCGAGATCGATCAGCTTCTGACTACTCTTGGCTTTTAGTTTTATCTGGTTCGTTTTATCTGGTTAGGCCGTTACAAAAAATAAAATATACCGCATGGCCGCAAGCTACTCTAGAAAACCTATAAAATCTGTATAATAATTTTTATAGATTAGCCTTAGTCTATCATTTAGAGCACTGTTACAAAACGAGGTTTTTATGGATCCGATTTCACTCTTAATTATAATTGTTGTGATCTTTATCGCGTGGCTAATTATACGCAGTATATGGAAAACGATAACGTGTACCGTTCGCATGTTGCTCTACGCTATCGCGGCCGTTGTGATTGTTTACGTAGTTGGCTCAGTGCTCGACTGGCCGATTGTCAATACAATCGACGGTCTACTTGGCGATTTTCGCGGATAGCTTTTCTGCATAAATTAAAGGTAGCCGTTCGGTCCTACTCGCCGGTTTAATGCTCGCTGCTGACGCTATAGTTGTTTGTAAGCTCAGAAGCGCAGCGACTTTATCAAAACCAATGTGGGCGTGAACGGGTATAGCTAAATAACAAATTGTGCCTTTTATCAATAGCCCTAACAGTTGATCTGTTAGGGCTATTTTTGATTAAGGTGTGATGCCGAAGGCAGCGCCTTTGGCATCACACCATTTTGATTTGTTAGAGCTGTATGTCCTATCGAACTATATATTCCTCCTCCAACTTTAAATTTTTCTGCCAAATCTAATATCGTTCTGGATTAAGACTTGACATAGGAACGTATGTTCTGTATACTCTCAAATCAGAACGTATGTTCGTGATCTGCTTGCAATAACTTCGATATCTCTTCTCTTTCAAAACTTAGAACCTTACCGAATCAGCTATTAATTTCGACCAAAAGAATTGCCGAACGCCTAAACGAATAGCCATCTGACCTAACTTTCCCGTTATGCTAACTCATTCCGTACGACAGGGTATTTCTTGTTTTACAGAGGCAGAAACGGGCTGCGTATTACGAGTATTATAATGGAGGCAGGGTGATGATCTCTTATGGCTAAAGGGCGACGTACATTAGAAATGCAGTCCGACCGCATCGAAGCGGTGCTTGCGCGCCACAAGGTACGTAGCCGCGTGACGGGCGGTACGGTAACGCCCCGTTTCATCAAATTTGATTTGGTTACGGCAATTGGTACAAAGGTGAGCAAAGTTTCCTCGCTAGCCGAAGAGATCGCAATGGAGCTAGGCGCGCGCGATGCTCGGGTCTATCGCAATGGTGGCGAGATCTCGGTCGAAGTGCCGCGCCCCAAAGCGGATCCCGTGCGCTTGCTGCCGCTCTGCAAGCAGCTTAACAGCGTGCCGCCACATACGGCTGTTCTAGGCTTGGACGATAGCGGCACACCATTGCTGGTGCGGATCTCGGCACCGGATGTCGCACACGTCCTTATTGCCGGAACTACTGGCTCGGGCAAAACCGCATTGGCCCGCACATTGCTTACCTCATTTACCATGTACAGCCGTCAAAGCGAGGTGCAGCTTGTGCTCATTGACCCCAAATTGCGCGGCTTCAGCCCGTTGGCTCGGTTGCCGCACGTGCTTGGCGGGATCGCAACTACGCCGGAAGATGCGCTCTCTCGTTTGCGTTGGCTCATCATCGAAATGGAGCGGCGCGATCGAGAGCAGGTGAGTGAACCAATTTTGGTGGTGGCGATTGATGAATTAGCCGATCTGATCCAAACTGGTGGCAAAGCGGTACAGGCGCTCCTAACTCGGCTGGCGCAGCGTGGTCGCGAAGCGGGGATCCACTTAGTTGCGTGTACGCAAAAACCTACCGCCAGCCTTATCGGTAGCGGCATGACGGCCAACTTTCCACTACGCTTGGTTGGGTCAGTCGCCAGCAAAGATGAGGCACGCTACGCTACTGGTTCGGCTGACAGCGGTGCGGAAAAATTGGCAGGCAAAGGTGACTTTTTACTTGTAAGTAAGGGGCAAACGGTCCGCTTTCAGGCAGCGTGGATGGGACCAAAATCTTTGGATGCGATATCGGCCTCTTTACAAAATGGTGAGCGCAACAGCCGCTGCTGGGGAAGTTCGCCGATGGCTGAAAAAACGACATCTGCCCAATCTACATCGAAGCAGAAGCGTACACCTTCAAATAAATCAACTGGAACGCGTCGATCAAATCTTGATAATGAAGTAGTGCAAATGAGTCTCTTCGAAAGACTATTTACGTCGAGCTAGAAAGTGCTAAAAAGCTGTTTGAATGCCAACAATGAGTCTATTGTAAGAATCCTGAATTAGCCATAAAAACACAAAATTCAAAAAATCTTAGTGGAGCATAAAATGAAATTTAAAATTGGCCTCGTAGGCTTGATCTTTGTTGGGATTTTTGGCTGGTTTATTGGATCACGCCTAAGCCCCGATGCGGTTGGCATGGCGGTTGGCGTTCTCTTTGGTATCCTTGCGGGGATCCCGGCTGCGTTGATGGTGCTGGCCTCGCGGCGGCAATCCGAGCGTCACCATGAACAGATGCCATATGGCGTGCCGCATGGGCAAGGCCAACGCGGACGCAAGGGCCAACTATCCTCACATGGGCAAGGCCATTATATGCCGCAGCCGCCTATCATTGTGTTTGCTGGCAATAGCATTCCGCATCAAGCGGGTCAACCTATTAGTGGGTATCAAAGTGGCGGATATCAAACTGGCGGGTATCCTGCGGGAAACCAATATTTTGACACGGGTGGACAGCCGCAGCAACAGTTAGCATTGCCGGGTCCCGTGGGTCCATCTGCTGATCGCAAGTTTCGCATGGTGGGCGAAGCGGAGGAGTGGATCGATTCGTATTGATAATAGAACTCTTCTCCACCTCCCTCACTCCAGAAATTGTGCAAGACTTTAGTGCGCTAGAATACCTTTGTCAATAACGATATTTGTTTCACCGTTTTGGCGGCACGATCTGGTATAATCTCCAGATGAAAAATGTTTTGAATCTTACCTGCGTTATTTGTGGCAAAGAGTATGCGCCTAAGCAAGTGGCGTACGTTTGTCCCGATCATAGATACGAAGGCATATTGGATGTGCGCTACGATTATGATCGGATTGCGCATCGACTCAATCGCGATGATCTTGCGGCGAACGCAGAGCAGACTATCTGGCGCTATCGCGACCTGATGCCTGTTCTACCAAATTCCACCGTGCCACCGCTTGCAGTTGGCTGGACGCCCCTTTACCAAACGCCAACCTTAGCCGCGCAGCTTGGCTTACAAGATGTTTGGGTTAAAGATGATGGTCGCAACCCCACTGGTTCGTTTAAGGATCGGGCGAGCGCAATTGCAGTGGTCAAAGCGCAAGAGCAGAATGCGCAAATTATCACGACTGCCAGCACGGGCAATGCCGCGGCCGCGCTGGCTGGGATCTGCGCTAGCGTGGGGCAAGCCAACGTGATCTTTGTGCCAGCCAGCGCGCCGCAAGCCAAAATCGCACAATTGCTCACCTATGGATCGACGGTGATGTTAGTCGACGGCACCTATGATGATGCATTCGAACTCTGCCTGCAAGCGGCGGATGAATATGGCTGGTATAATCGCAACACTGGCTTTAATCCCTATATGACTGAGGGGAAAAAGAGTGTAAGTTTCGAGGTTGCGGAACAGTTAGCGTGGCAAGCGCCCGATGTGGTTTTTGTCAGCGTGGGCGACGGCTGCATTATTGGCGGAGTCCATAAAGGCTTCAAGGACCTCAAGGCCCTCGGCTGGATATCGCATATGCCTCGGCTGATTGGGGTGCAGGCGGCGGGCAGTAACTATCTCGCCGAGGCATGGCACAAGCAGCAAGATCCGCTCACTAAGCCCGCTATCGATGCGCACACCGTAGCCGACAGCATCAGCGCCGGCCTGCCGCGTGATCGGATCAAAGCGATGGCGGCCATCACCGAAACGAATGGTGCATTCATTACGGTCAGCGACGCCGAAATTTTGGCAGCGGTGCCTGCATTGGCGCGCGCTTCGGGCGTCTTTGCTGAGCCAGCCGGAGCCGCAGCCTATGCTGGTCTCGTGGCGGCAGTGGAACAGAAAATGGTCGACGTCAATGAGCGCATCGTATTGATCAATACGGGGAATGGGCTGAAAGATGTGCAGGGGGCAATGTCTGCGGTGGAAACAATCGGGACAAAAGCGCATCAGGTTTCGACTTCGTTTGCGGATGTGGAAAGGGTACTACAGCAAATTAGGATACAAGTGGATTAAGCTCGATTGCGCTGTTGCTTCGATGGATGGTGCTAGGCTAAACCAGAAAAATAATTATATGGATTTTAGCGATTTTCTGGAGTAGCTTGCGGCCACACTGTATATTTAATTTTGGGAATGGCCTCATGTCTCTTGTGAATCCGTTGTAGTATGATACTAACCTAGCCCTATGACAACCAACCTACTCACCCGAATTCATACCCAACTGCGCGCTGCTTTAATTGCTCAACTTGACGCGCACCCCGTCGCGGACTTCACCTGTTTCTTCAATCCCGATGACGACTCGATCTGGTCAAACTCGGCCATCCCAAACAGCGTGAACACTGGTCCCGATCCGGCCACCGTGCAGCAGTTGATCGACACATTTATGGCACACAACCGAACTCCGCGGCTTGAATATATCGCCGAATTTGCACCCAACTTAGCCGTCGCGTTAGAGTTAAATGGCTTTGTGCGCGACGAAGTTGCACCGCTCATGAGCAGCACGCGCAAAACATTTATACCCGCTGTGGCAATACCCGGTTTACACATCAGTCAAGTAAATGACACCGCCGCCATGCAATCCGTTGTGACCATTCAGCGCCGTTCGTTTGGTAAACCCGACGCAATCGCCGCCACCGCAGAAGAAGCTGAAGCAACAGCCAAACGTTTTCACGCCAATCTTTTCTTTCTCGCCGAGCTGAATGGTCAACCAGCGGGTGCCGGATCGATCCAGCTGCCGCACAACAAGATCGCCGAAGTGGCGGGCATTGCCACGCTGACAGAGTTTCGCCGCCGCGGCATCGCATCTGTCCTCACCTCAGCCATCGCGCAACATGCATTCGACACCGGGCTAGACGCGCTCTTCATCATGGCCGCCGATCAAAACGTGCGCCGTATCTACGCCCGCCTCGGCTTCGAAGATTGCGGCAACGTATTTGTTTATAGTAAAACAATCTAATAAAAGGACAATAATGATCAATACAACCATCCGCGACGAAGCGGTTTTAGACCGTGCAGCGCAGCGCGCCAAAGAACGCAATATTATTATTCCCACCTTTAAACAGATGCGCGATCCAAAACAGATCCCAGACTCCATACAATCGAAACTGGGCGACGTGGGCCTGTGGGATCTCAACCCGCTCAACCTATTTCGCATCAACTGGCACAACGAACCCGTCACCCAAGGGGGTGGCTATGGCGACGTGAACTATCTGGTTTTTCCGCCAGAGCTAACCGGCGTAAAGGCCAAAATTGTTATTGTATTAGGCAAGTGGTTCCCCACCGGCGCACACAAAGTAGGCGCGGCTTTTGGTTGCCTTGCACCACCGTTGGTCACAGGCGAGTTTGACCCGACTACAACCAAGGCTGTCTGGCCATCGACAGGAAATTACTGTCGCGGCGGCGCATATGATTCCAACCTGCTGGCGTGCGAATCTATTGCTATCCTGCCCGAAGGCATGAGCCAAGAGCGCTTTGACTGGCTGGCTAACGTTGCCGGCGAAACTATCAAGACGCCTGGATCCGAGAGCAACGTAAAAGAGATATTTGACAAATGTTGGGAGCTAGAAAATTCTGGCCAAGACCTCATGATCTTCAACCAGTTTGACCAAATGGGCAACTATCTGTGGCATCATGAAGTAACTGGTCCTGCAATGGCCGAAGTCATCGAAGCCGTCATGCAGCCAGGAGATCGCTATAGCGGCCTCGTCGTCACCACCGGATCCGCGGGCACGATTGCGGCTGGCGACTACCTTAAAAAACTCTACCCCACAAGCAAAATTGCGGCTAGCGAGGCCTTGCAGTGTCCAACGTTGCTCCACAACGGTTTTGGCGATCACCGCATCGAAGGCATCGGCGACAAGCACATCCCGTGGGTCCACAACGTTAAAAATACCGACATGATTATGGGCATCGATGACAACGCCACCATGGATTTGATCCGGCTCTTCAACGACGAAGCGGGCCAAGATTATCTGGAAAAACAGGGCGTTTCGACCGATTTTATCGGCAAGATCGATCAGCTCGGCATTTCGTGCGTTGCTAATCTGCTCTCCGCCATCAAGTACGCCAAATACTATGAGCTAACCGAGAAGGATGTCGTTATGACCGTTGCCACCGATTCTATGGAAATGTACGGCAGTCGACTGCATGAGCTAAACGAGATGCATGGAGACTTCACCACCGCCGATGCCGCTGGAGCCTATCACCGACACATTCTTGGTCAAGGCATCGATCACCTCGAAGAGCTTTCATACTATGGCCGCAAGCGCATTCACAATCTCAAATATTACACGTGGGTCGAACAGCAGGGAAAAACCTACGACGAGATCCAAGCGCAGTGGTATGATGACGATTATTGGAACAGCATCCCCGCACACGCTAACAAAATTGATATGCTCATCACCGAGTTCAACGTCCGCTCGGGCCTACACGTAAGCGAATAAAAAGGGACCGGGAAATAGGGGATGGGGACTAGTTTCCCAATCCCTATTCCTTCGTACCCAATCCCTAGGTAACTATATGAATAATGCCCACGACGCAATCTCGCTCGACTCTATCCGCCCCGAAGTGCGCGCCCGCAGTTCATACCCGCGTTTTGAGATCGATCACGTACAGCACCGACTTCAATGGAATGAGAATCCTGCTGAATTTCCTGAAAAAATCAAGCAAGAAATTTTGCGTCGGTTAAGTGATCTGAAATGGTCTGACTACCCGCAATTTCAACCTTACGCGTTAATGGATCAGATAGCGGCTCTCAACAATGTTGGGTCAGACCAAGTGGTGATCTCGAATGGGTCATCGTCTCTGCTGCGCACCATCTTCTGGGCCACAATCCAAACGGGCGACGCAGTGGTCGTGCCTTCCCCCACATTTCTGCAATACAAAATGCTCACCGAAGTCTGCGGCGGAACCTACCACGACATCCCCTTTGTCGAGCACGATGCTGGCTTTGCGCTGCCAACGGATCAGCTAATCGACCTAGCACAAACTAAGCAAGCCAAACTGCTGGTCATCTGCGCCCCCGCCAACCCAACCGGCACCGTCATCCCCGCCGCCGACATTGAACGCATCGCCGCCGAATGTGGCTGTCTGCTCGTGCTCGACGAAGCCTACGCCCATTTCAGCCGCCAAGATCTCGCGCCCCTTCTGGCCAAATATAACAACCTGATCCTCGTGCGCACCATGAGCAAAGCCTTCGCCATGGCGGGCGTACGCAGCGCCTACCTGCTCGCTTCGCCCGAACTCGCCACCGAATTCAACAAGCTGATGGGTGCATTTCCGCTCGATCACTTTAGCACCGTAGCAACCCAAGTCGCGCTCGAAAACCTCGACTATATCAGCCAAGCTACCGACGATCTAATCGCCGAGCGCAACCGCCTTACCGAAGCACTCGACGAGATCCCAGGAACCAAAGTCTACCCAAGCGGCACCAACTTTATTCTCGTACGTGTGGGGGATCAAGCCAACGCACTGACCGACAAACTGCTGCAAGATCATAGCCTGCTCATCAGCAACATGGCGTCGTATCCACAACTGGCGGGGTGCGTCCGCATCAGCGTCGGGACGAGGATACAGAATGAGTTGGTTGTGGCGGAGATGGGGAAATTTTTGGAATAACGCCGTTATGTGCAGAGTCCACTTTCTGTTACAATATGTGTTAGAACAAATGCGCTATTATACCCAAGCTAAACAAACCCTTTATAACTATGTCCACAAGAATTAACTCCAAAGATATTTACAAGAAATTTGATAGATACCTAGCTTTCCCTGACGATTTTGTTAATCGAATCATAGGTGGAGATTGTATTGAAGTTATGAAGATGATGCCTGATGCTTGTATCGATCTGGTTGTCACCTCTCCACCTTATAACCTAAAGAATTCTTCTGGCAATGGCATGAAAGATGGCCGAGGTGGGAAATGGTCGAATGCAGCTCTTATAAATGGATACACAGATCATGATGATTGTATGCCACATGATGAATATGTTGAATGGCAGCGCGCTTGCTTGACCGAAATGTTTCGCCTGATTCCTGATGACGGGGCAATTTTCTATAACCATAAATGGAGAGTTCAAAAAGGCGTATTACAGGATAGAGCCGATATTGTTGATGGATTTCCTGTACGACAAATTATTATCTGGCGCAGAAAAGGTGGAATTAACTTTAATCCAGGATACTTTCTACCTACTTATGAAGTAATTTATCTAATTGCAAAACCTAAATTTAGGTTAGCACCTAAAGCAAATGCTTATGGCGATGTGTGGGAATTTGGGCAAGAAATGAATAACCCTCATCCAGCTCCATATCCCTTAGAGCTTATAGAGAGAGCTATCTCGTCAACAAATGCGTCAATAGTTCTTGATCCGTTTATGGGGTCCGGTACGACTGCGGTAGCGTCACTTAATTTGGGACGCGAATTTATTGGAATTGATATTTCTGAAAACTATTGCCAGATGGCCGCAGAGCGAATTCAAGATATTAATATTGTGAATTTAGATGACCTTGAATCACCCATGCAAGAATCATTGTTTGGCAATTTAGACCGAAATGGCACCAAATGACTGAACCTATGCACAAGTCTCAAATCGATTTAGTTAATAATCCATGGCACAATGTATATTGGTTTGCCCGAATGCTAGTTAACTCCGATCAATATGGTGGTATAGGGACAAATGACCAGCGAATGATAGATCTTGCGTCTTCGATTCAAACAGCCTTTGATCATTCGCGAAACTCAGAACAGCAGGTCGAAATTCTTAAAGGGGTTATTGAATCAAGAATATTATCTGCTACTCGGGAAGGTACAAAAAAGCGAATTCAGGTCGAAACACTGGTTGCTAATGTTCTCGAACGAATTGAAACCATTAGTGATGTTGAGGCGTTCAGTTTTGCCTGTCTAAATGTTATGGTTCCAATAAACAAGGCACTTGCCGGTATTCCCAACAATGATAAGGAATTCGCTGAGGATATAGCACGTTCATTTTTAGACAGAGAGAATGAGAATGGGTTAATGACAGTAATTAACCTTTGGGATAAGCTTGGGATTGAGGGATCGCTTAACGCAGAAAGAACGCAAATCGTTGGTATCTTCGGCGATTTACGTAGGAAGTTATCACAATATACTGATGTCGAAGCTGAATCAGATATGATCCTAACCGCATTTGTTCAAGAGTTTGAACGGCGAGTTGGTCAGAAGCGGAAATCGCGTGGTGGGCGAAGTTTAGAAGATGTGAC
>ENA-ORXM01000195-ORXM01000195.1-marine-metagenome-genome-assembly--contig:-NODE-195-length-119146-cov-37.172589_pt1 | contig 119146 bp, 105 predicted proteins | sample MGYA00237867_ERZ511480 | MGnify/ENA primary metagenome ERZ511480 (study PRJEB26309, sample SAMN06266103) | marine metagenome | isolation source: Algal blade | place: United Kingdom:Sidmouth, United...
TCATTGTCGATCGGCAAAGCCGCGGCCCAGAGCCATTTCTGACCAAAGCCGCGTGATCAGAACGTGGCACTCACGAGATTCTTTACCCTGGATTTTAAATTACTGGATGGCGACAAGGTATCGGGTGAAATTTCAAGCTCACCGGGTGTCGAGGGCTTGTTGTTTTCCGAGGCCCCACTTTGATCCGAGCTTGCCGAGCGCTTTACCAGCCGTCGACCACTACTAATGAGTGCCTGTCCATAAAGCGTCGCTTTTCGACGACGTCGCGAATATTGCCAACTGATCGTCTCAGCCGAGACCGGGCCGTGTGGTCATTTACCGCGGCAAACATGTCCACAGGTCCGAACCGGGTCGCCTGTAGCCATTCGGTATCGAGTCGCCATACATCGCTCGACGCTTCGATGTTGGCACCGACCGTCGCACCGCCCGTGAGGCCTCGGCGCAGGAATCCGTTGAGCAGGGGTCGTTCGTCGACGTAGACCGGTTCTTCTGTGCCGAATCGGGACAGGATGCCTAGCGCGAGTGCATGATCGTAGCGACCCACCGGCAGCAAGGCACTGTCGTACAACTCGGTGAACTCGATCCGACTGACCCGTCCTGCATCATCCTCGATGAGCAGCACGACATCATTGGCACCGGACGCCAGGGGAATATCCTCGAGATCATACGAACCGGGGCTGAGATCGAAGGTGGCGAGTGGCCGATCGCGCACCAGCACCTGTACCGTGGACGCCTGCGCCAGCTCGATCGAACGACGTCCACTGACGCGAACATCACCTCCGCCGCTGATGGCGAAATCACGCCCAAGCCCGAGCCCGAGCATTCCCACCTCGGCTTCGACCTCCCCCTTTCCGCCAGCCGCGTTGCCGCTTTCATTCTGCTCGACGAGTGACGCGACCTCACGAGCGATGCTCGGCAACAAGGCGCGCACCTCCTCACGGACGATCTCGCGAACGGCGCGGTCCGTCTCGCCGCGAGAACCCACATCGAACTCGCACATTACGTTGCTGCCGTTTTGGGCTGGATACGAAGACAAGAATGAGGTCAGCAGCATCACCCGTGCGGATACAATCGCCGGACCTACGCACGCTGCCAGCTCCGTGACAACCGACGCATCCACACCGACACCACTTTCCGACATCGCCCGCGAGGTTGCCGAGTGCTATGCCGTCCTCCACCCGGCAGCCCCGGCGCGCAGCAAGGCGATGAAGTGGATCAATGCCGCTCGCAGGGCGACAGGTGGCGGCAAGGGCATCGTGTCCACCGAGATGAAACAGGCAGTCGACGAGCTTGTCGACGCTGACATTCTCGAGCCGTCACATGCGGGTGAACGCGGCGTCATCGCGAGGGGCCCACGCATGCGGCTCGGCGCAATCACGCGTTTTGTGGAAAGCGCAATCGAGCGCACTTCCGCCCAGCCGCTGTTGGAGGGTTTCGACAACGAGAACATGTACCCGGACGATCACAGGTATCGGTCACGCTGGCTCCCGGCACCCGCGCTTCCAGAGCACCTCGAACAACACGTGCGTCTGGCCCTGATGAACGATGATTTCGCGGCCTACGCCGACCGGGATCTGCCCTCGCACATCTGGATCTGGCTCACCGAAACCGACGCCAGGCGCTACCTCGCCCGATTGCCGGAAAGGGCGCGAAGCCAGGCCTGCAATTTCGGCCTGTCGTGGCTGTTCCACTACCTTCAGCCCATCGATGTGTTCGCGGAGACCTGCGAGGAGCTGGCACCGAACCCGACACAGAAACTGCAGACGGCCAAGGCGCGTGTGTATCAGGGTCGCTTGGACACCGCTCGCACGTTGATATCGAACGCCGCCAACGATACAGCCATCGACAAGTTTTCGCGCATCGAGTGCGAGGCACTTCGCGCGGTGATCGCGATGCTTGAGGGTAACGATGCCACTGCGCTGGAGGCCATCGAAAGCGCAATGGAGATTGAGCGCGGCGGCTCCCGCAAGCGCATCCTCTATCCCAGCTGTGCAAGCATCAGCATCGCCCTGCCCGCGCTGATCCGTCTCGGTTCGGCCAAAGCGCGCTCCTTGTTCGACACGCTGCTTGATGCACGTCGCAAGCTCAAGCTCGAATCGGAACTCGACACCTGGCTGGTTGCGGCCGCTTCGGCTGACGATTCACATGCCGAAACGCCGCCGCTCTTCGGGCTGGGCGAAAGTAGCGTCAGTCACGCTCTGTTCGCTATCGCTTCGCGCTGGAACCGACGATTCCACTACCCACAAGACGACGCGGTGGTCATCGATTACCTCGAGAATACGTTGCTCTGCGCCGAGCAGGCCGGCTATGTCTGGTTCGTTGCCGAGTTGCAGTCGGTACTCGAGGCAACGGTCTCGAAGCCTGATCAGATATCCACGCACGTGCGCGCTCGTCTCGGGAGCAGTACGCCTGCCGAGCGACACGCGGCACTCGGCACCGTCAGCCTGATGCCGCTGGTCAAGACCATCGAGCCGTGGGAGCACGCACTACGCCAGCTCGAACAACTCGCCCTCGCGGCGCGTCCTGCCAAGGCCAACAAAGCGACGTCCGGCGGTAGCCGCTCGAAGCGGATCGTCTGGCAGGTCGTGGACGATCCCTACGGCATCGAGGTCACGCCGCTCGAACAGACCAGCCAGAAGGACGGGCGCTGGACGGCCGGCCGACGTGTCGCACTCAAGCGCCTGCTCGAGCAGGCGGACGATATCGTGCACCTGAGCGATCAGGACCGCAAGGCCTGTCAGACGATCCGCAAGATCGCACCATCCGGTTGGAGCGGTGGGCCGACGAGGTACGAGACCGACGAGCGCACGCTGTACCGCCTGGCCGGACATCCGCTGGTCATCGACGCTGACGGTGATCCGCTTGCCGTCGTCGAGGAACCTCCTGAAATCCACGTCGAACGCAAGGAGGGCATCGCCCGACTCGTGCTGCATCCCGGTTGGTCCGGTCGCCACTACCAGGTCGGCTTCGAGCCGCTCGAGCAACGGGTTACCGTCACCCACTTCACCGCGAGCCACAGGCGTATCGCCGAGGCCTTGCCAAGTACCGGGCTGAGCGTGCCGGAAAGCGCCTCGACACGCGTGGATGAATTGCTCGGCGCCTTGAGTGCTGACATCATCGTCCAGGGTGACGACAGCAGCTCACCGGAAACATCGATAGCGGGCGACCCAGAACCGCTACTGGTCCTCGAACCTTCAGGAGAAGGTCTCCGCGTACGATTGCGCGTCGAACCGCTTGCCGACACCGGCAGTTACTTTGATGCGGGTAGCGGTGGCGCTGTCGTATACGTGCAGACGCCGGCCGGCTCGGTCGCGGTACAACGTGACCTGGACGGGGAGCGTTCACGGATGGACGCGCTGGTCAGGCGCTCCGATGTCCTGTCTGCCCGCTTCGACGGCAGGCCGCAGCTCACACTCGACAGCGCAGCCGAGGCGCTTGAACTGCTCGATGAAGTACAACAAAGCGGCCAACGTTGCCTTTGGCCCGGCGATGTTCCGTTCCGCTTGAAGGCACGCGTGGATCTTCAACAGGTCTCGTTGCAGGTGATCAGCGCCGCCGAGTGGTTCGCCGCCGATGGCGAGCTCGAGATCGGTGACGATGATTCGATTTCGCTCGCGCGATTACTGCAGCTGATGCGTATCCGACCGGACTCGCGTTTCGTCGAGCTCGGCCAGGGTGAGTTCCTGGCGTTGTCGTCCACACTCAAGCAACAGCTGGACACCTTGCAGGCCTTCTCGCAGCCAGGCGCGAAGGAGAAAGATCCCGACCGGGTACACCCGATGGCGCTGCTAGCCCTCGACCCCTTGATCGACAAAGCCACCTTGAAAGCGGATGCGAGCTGGACACGACTTCGCAAGCGTGTCACCACGGCGATCACGCAGGAACCGACGTTACCGGCCACGCTGACCGCCGACCTGCGCGGCTATCAACGGACAGGATTCGAATGGCTTGCCATCCGCGGCCAGATCGGTGCGGGCGCCTGCCTTGCCGACGACATGGGTCTCGGCAAGACGGTACAAGCGCTCGCGCTGTTGTTGTCACGCGCCGAGGGTGGCCCGCAGCTGGTGATCGCCCCGACATCGGTCGTGGGCAACTGGTTCGCCGAGGCACAGCGCTTCGCACCGTCACTAAAACTCCACGACTACGGCGCGGCCGGTGACGGTCGAGAAGCGCTGCTCGCCGGGCTCGGCCCCTTCGACCTCGTCGTCGCGACTTACGGCTTGCTGGTCAACGATGTCGAACAGCTGACCGGCACGCATTGGCACAGTGCGGTACTGGACGAGGCACAGGCAATCAAGAACGCGGCTACCCGCCGCGCGAAGTCGGCACGCGCGCTCGATGCGGATTGCCGCGTGGTCACCACGGGCACTCCCGTGCAGAACAATCTGATGGATCTGCACTCGCTCTTCGCGTTCCTGAATCCGCGACTGCTCGGCAGCGCGACCGCCTTTCGGAAGCGCTTCGCCTTGCCCATCACGCGCGATGACGAGCACGCGCGTCAACAACTGCAGAGTCTGATTGCGCCGTTCGTGCTCCGCCGGAACAAGCGCGATGTGCTGCGTGACCTGCCCGCGCGCACCGACGTGACGCTCGAGGTAACACTATCCGACGACGAAGCCGCCCTGTACGAATCGCTACGACAGGACGCATTGGATGCACTCGAAACAGGTGCCAACAGCGAGGACGGACCAGAGAAGTTCGAAGTGTTGTCCCACCTCACCCGGCTGCGCCGCCTCTGCTGCCACCCGTCACTCGTCGCGCCAGGCTGGACGGGGCCTGCGTCCAAGCTCGAGCTGTTCACCGAGACCCTGAACGAGCTGATCGCCAGCGGCCACAAAGCACTGGTGTTCTCACAGTTCGTCGACAACCTGAAGCTCGCCGAGCAGGCACTCAAGTCAAATGGTATTGCTTATCAATACATCGACGGCAGCATCAGCGCGGCACAACGTACCCGACGCGTCGACGCATTCCAGCGCGGCGAAGGCGAAGCGTTCCTGATATCCCTGACCGCCGGCGGCACCGGGCTGAACCTGACCGCCGCCGACTACGTCATCCATCTCGACCCCTGGTGGAACCCCGCCGTCGAAGACCAGGCCTCCGACCGCGCCCATCGCATCGGCCAGCAACGCCCGGTCACGATCCTCCGCATGGTGACCCGCGGCACCATCGAGCAACGCATCCAGAAACTGCACGGCACCAAGCGAGAGCTTGCCGACTCGGTGCTCACCGGCACCGGTGGCAGCGCACTGGATCTTGCGACGATGTTGTCGTTGCTTGGGGGTGGGGGTGGGGGTGGGGGTGGGGCTTGACGTTGTCAGGTTACGTCATCCATACTACGCAGCCGTTGATCGAGGCTTGATTTCCTGCTTGATCGCAGACCCCGCTTCTATCTCCGCCGTCCTGAGTTCAAAGCTCTTTTGAAGGTTCATGCATACCTCAGGCGTCGTCCCAAGATACCGTGACAAACGTAATGCAGTATCCGCAGTGATTCCGCGTGTACCGTTCAAGATTGCACTGACCCGATTAGCAGGTACATTCAGAACATCAGCCAGCGCACGCGCTGACATATCCAGTTCTTCCAATTCATCGCGGAGTATTTCACCAGGATGAACGGGGCGCATGCCACTGCGATGATTCATCTAATACTTTAGTGATAATCAACAACTTCGACATCCTCTGGTCCGTCGGATCCCCAGCGAAAACAAAGGCGCCATTGTCTGTCTGTCCTTGAAACTCCTGATCATCAGAGCATTCCTGTATGCGACACGGTACACATTCCATACTGTGAACAGTCTTGGCATGTCAACCCGCTGGGGAATCGAAGCATCTTGAATGGCTTTGAAGTCGACGCAAGAGCCGGTGTCGGTGGCCTTGCTTCGGCCAATTAATCAGCTCGGTACTTTCTCGAAAACTTCGAGGATGTCTGGTTGACCTGGATGCACAGCGCGATGGCGGGGCGAGTAAGGGCTGCACTCTGATCGTCCAGCGCACTGGCAGATCGAAACTCGCTCCAGGGTCAGCGCGCTGGAGGTCTGTTTCTCACGCCAGTAAGTTCGCCACCGGCAAAGCCTGAACAGAACCAGAAAGCGCACAGATACAGCACGCATCATGACGCCAGGCACCATGACGGCGCGCGATACGACAGTACGAACTGTGTTAATATATACAGTACATGGAATGACTGTATAGCTGACTCGACGTGGTCCGAATCGGCCACCGAGCGTCACCAAAGGAGCACGACTGCATGGAGCACGACACACCAAGACTTATCCATACTTACGCCTTGTTGCAGGCCAGTCACGCAGACTTTGTTGCCGAGAACCCCGCAGACTATCAGGTCGAATCCTCTGACAGCGCTGATCAGAGCGCTGATCCGAGTGCCGAACCGTGCGCCGAATCGCGTGCCGATCCGAGTGCCGATCCGAGCGCCGATCCGAGCGCCGATCCGAGCGCCGAATCGCGTGCGCAGAACGCTGAACAAGATGTAGCTACAGAACATTCCTCCACCACTGAGGGCGCTGACACGACTGACGGCCTCAGAGCAGATCAACGCAGCGAAGCAAGCACCCTCCCACCCGGCCTTGTCCGTCGCGGGCAGACGCTGAGACTCGCCACAGCGCTGATCGAAGGTGCAAGCATGGCATCGACCGATCGGCAGGCGAACGCTGATCGACTGCGTGTGTTTTCGCGTGTGGCGGCTGGTTCAGGCGTAGCGCTAGAGTCGAACAACGGGTCGAACAATGGGTCGAACAGTGAATCGAACAAAGAGCTGATCGACAGACTGGGTCGGCTTGTCCGGTCGAGCGATCGGAACATGGTCGAGCAGCTGAGGCTGCTGGTGAAAATCGACGAAATGCAACTCTGGAAAGAAGCAGATCAGGGAGGCGGCGGGTGCCGCGATTGCGCTCAGTGGATGGATCGCACGCTCGGTATTTGTCGTATTACTGCGCTCGAGCGTCTGCGCGTGGCGCGGGCGCTTCAAGACTTGGTCGTCATCGAGTCACTGTTCGCGCTCGGCAAGCTGAGCTGGTCCAAGGTTCGTGAGTTGACGCGCGTTGCCGATCCCGCCTGCGAACAGGAACTGGTTGCCGCGGCCCTCGAGCTCTCGGCGTCCGAGACGGTCGATCTGTGCCAACGCTGGCACCATGGCGATACCGATACGGGAGACCCTGCGGATACCGAGGCGGCGCGCGCCCTGCAGGCCTTCCAGAAGCGCTCGCTGACCTCGCGGAGGCGCGATGCCTGTACCACGCGCATTACCCTGGACCTGCCGCATGATCGCGCAGCCGAATTCCTGAAAGCGCTCGAGGCTCAGGAGGATGTGCTCAAGGCTGATCAGATTACAGGGAAAGGGCCCGACGACGAGCTGTCCAAACATGAGCCCTTTACACCGCCAATGACAGCCCGACAGCTACGCGCCGACGCGGCAGTGTTGATGTCGGCCCGAGCGCTCGCTCATCTCGGTGAGCCTGTCGCGAGCGCCGATCGCTACCGGGTCTTTGTCAATATCGACGCACGGGTGTTAGCGGGTGATCCGATGCTGGATGCGGGTGTCCGGAGCGGCACGCCGCCGGGCGAACTTCCGCCTGAACGACCGTGCATTGCAGGCTACGGTCCTGTCGCCGCTGCGACGGCGCGTCGTCTCGCCAGTCAGGCTCGTCTCACCGTTGTCTCGACCGATGAGGAAGGCGACGTGGTGGCCACGGGTCGTGATACGCGATTGTTCTCGCCTTCTGCCATCCGCGCGATCACCGCGCGCGACCGGTGTTGCCAGATGCCTGGCTGCACCCGAACCCGCTGGCTGCAGGCACATCATTTGATTCCCTGGTCTGCAGGTGGCGAGACGACCATTGCCAACGGCTGTTTTATCTGCGCCAGTTGCCATCTGCAGTTGCACGAAGGGAATCTGCGACTCGAGCGCGTTACCCGGGAGTCGATTGCACTGCCTGAGCATGAGCAACTGACGATGACCAGCGACGAACAGTCGCGGACACGGGCAGCGATCGCCGCCGTGCAGCGCTTCCGTCTGGTGCGAAGCGATGGTCGGTCTGTAGCGGGGTCAAGGCGTCGTGCAGGCAGCTGCGACAGGCCCTCGGCAAATCTATGTAGATTCGAGAAGGGCGCTGATTGCCATGACGGCGGATCGAAAAGCCGTACGGATGATGAAATCGACGTCTTGTCCCGCGCGTTCAGCGGCGACCAGCTCGAGCAATACCGGGTTGGATGATCGCGGCAGTTCATCCTTCACCTCGAGCACTACAACCACTACAACCACTACAACCACTATAAGGCCGAACAAAGATGACCGCCGTCGACGACGACGTCGCTGCCGGTCATGTAGCGGGAGGCGTTCGACGCGAGCAGGAGCAGTGCTCCGTCCAGATCTGCAGGCTCGCCGATTCGTCGTTGCGGAATGCGTTTCCGGGTGGCAATGCCCGCCTCGGTCTCGAAAAATGCGCGGTTCATGTCGGTCAGAACGTAGCCCGGTGACAGTGTATTCACGCGAATGCCGTATCGAGCCCACTCGAGCGACAGGCACCGTGTCATGTGTAGTAGCCCTGCCTTGGCTGTCGCATAGGAGATAGTGCCGGCGCCCGTTCGTGAACCGAGGATGGAGGCGATGTTGATTACGCTACCGCTCTGTTCCCGGGCAATCAGTGCCTTTGCGAAGGCCTGCGCCATCAACCACGGACCGCGAAGGTTGGTGTCGACAACGTTGTCCCAGTCATCTGCCTCGACGGCTATTGCCGCTGCAGCACTGGCAACACCCGCGTTGTTTATCAGCACATCAACCGTGCATCCGGCATCGGCCAGGCGCGTGAACAAGCCTGCAACGGAGGCGGCATCGCGAACATCGACCGACTCGCAGCGGCAGGCCGCGCTTGTTTCTGCACCATCGGCCGCACTTCCAGCCGCACCTTTGTCCGTGCCTTCATCCAGCGAGCGGGCAAGGTGCCGCAGGCGATCATCGGCTGCGTCCCTCCCGGCAAGCACCAGGGTGGCTCCGGCGCCATGCAGTGTCCGCGCGAATTGACTGCCAAGCCCCCCGGATGCGCCGGTGATCAGTGCGATGCTGCCCTGCAAGTCGAAAATGCCCGGTATCTGCACCGGGCGCGGTGTCTGTGAATTCGCATTCATCGGAGCGAGCATAGCCCACGCCAAGCCCACGCTCACCCTGCTCACGGTGTGGAACTGATCCGCATAACTGGTCAGAGAGGCCGCTGTTGATGTAGTGTGCGCGGCGAATCGTGATGGCGTGGCCGGGCGCTGCGAAGACAGGCTTCGGTAGAGACCGCCTCACTTCCAGCCGCAGCAAGCGGGCGACAAGGGGAAGCTAAAGAGTGAAACTTGCGAGATATGGTCAGCCGGGCGCCGAAAGGCCGGCATTGGTCGATGCATCGGGCCAACTGCGCGATCTCTCGGGCGTCATCGATGACATCGGTGGAGAGGCCCTGTCGGCCGCTTCCCTTGCGCGCCTCGCCGCTCTCGATCCGGAAAGCCTGGACCAGGTTGCCGGTTCGCCGCGAATCGGCCCCTGTGTGGCGGGCATCGGCAAGTTCATCTGCATCGGTCTCAACTACTCGGACCACGCCGCCGAAACCGGTGCCAAGGTGCCGAGTGAGCCGATCATCTTCATGAAGGCCACCAGTGCTGTCTGTGGACCGGACGATGACGTCATCATGCCGCGCGACTCGACCAAGCTCGACTGGGAGGTCGAACTCGGCATCGTCATCGGCGAGCGCGCGAAATATGTGAGCGAGGCACAAGCGCTCGATCACGTCGCCGGCTTCTGTCTGTGCAATGACGTCTCGGAGCGAGCGTTCCAGACCGAGCGATCAGGCCAGTGGACCAAGGGCAAGAGTTGCGACACTTTCGGCCCGACCGGGCCCTGGCTCGTGACTCGCGACGAGGTCGGTGATCCACAGAACCTGTCCATGTGGCTCGACGTCGACGACCAGCGACGCCAGGATGGCAGCACGCGCACGATGATCTTCAGTGCCGCACATATCGTCTCCTACCTCAGCAATCTCTTCACACTGCATCCGGGCGACGTCATCTCCACCGGTACGCCTCCCGGCGTCGGCATGGGCATCAAGCCGGACCCTGTCTATCTGCAAACGGGACAGACCGTGCGGCTCGGCATCGAGAAACTCGGCGAGCAGACGCAACGCATCGTGTCGGACCCCGAAGCCTAGAAAGATCTGCAAGCGCCTGGGCTGTTCTGGCCCGTCATCTGCACAGCAACGCCATGAGCGAACCCCTGTTCAGTATCGTCATCCCGACCTATAACCGGGCTGGCACGATCGGCCGCGCCCTCGATTCCTGTGTGGCGCAGACCTTCCAGTCCTTCGAGATTGTCGTTGTCGACGATGACAAGTCGAAGGACGACATGGCGGCCGCGCTGGCACCGTACGAGTCGCGTTGCACGATTCGCCTGAAGCTTGCACACCACGGCAAGGCCGCCTCGGCACGCAACGAAGGCGTGCGCATGGCGCGTGGTCGCTACATCGCGTTCCTCGACGCAGACGATGAATACTGCCCGGAGAAGCTCGAACGTTGCGCGGCGCTGCTTGAACAGGAACCGGCAACGCTGTTCTACAGCCAGAACTACATCGATCGTGGTGTCGGCAAGCTCTGGGTCAAGCCGGCACGCGGACTCGGCGAAGACGAGAACATCTTCGACTATCTGTTCGTCCACAAGGGCTGGGTGCATCCCACCAGCATCGTGGTCGATGCGGCCACCGCCAAGGCCAATCCGTTTCGCGAGGATCTCTCCTTCGGTGACGACACTCAGTTCGCGGCCGAACTGTGGCGCCAGGGTGTGAAGATCAGGATGATCGAGGAACCACTGACGATCTACCACGATCAATCGCAGGCCGATCGACTGTCGATGAGCCCTATCTTCGAACGGGGTGATGCGCCCACGCACACAAGCTTCATGGACTGGGTCGAGTCGCAACGACCGCACATGTCCGATGATGCCTATGCGGCCTATCGCGCGTTCTTCCGATCACGATTCCTGGCGCACCAGACACCGCTGCGCGCACTTGCCGACATCTGGAGCGGCGGCCTTGGCGGCAAGCTCGGTCTGAAACGCTGTCTGTCGCAGACGATCCAGACGTTCACGCCCGGCCTCTACCGGAGGCTCTCGGATGTCGTCGCCAGGCGCCGCGGCGTTGATCCCGCCGTGCTCGAACGCTAGGTTTCAACGAACAGGGGCGTCTCGGCGAAGGCGGTCACGTCGATGAGGCCGACGTCGGAGATACGCAGCTCCGGGATCACCACCAGGGCCAGCAAGGAATGCTGCATGTAGGCGTTGTTCAGCGAACAACCGCACTGCTTCATCGCGCCCACCAGCGCCTGCGCTTTGTCGGCAACGATCTCGGCTCGTTCATCTGACATCAGTCCGGCGATCGGCAGTTCAACCAGTGCAAGCTCCTTGCCGCCCGCGCAGAGCGTGACGCCTCCGCCGACCTCGGCGAGTCGATTGACGGCCATGGCCATGTCGGCCCGATCGGTACCGACGACCACGATGTGGTGGCTGTCATGGGCAACGCTCGATGCCATTGCACAGGGCACGTCATAGCCGAATCCGGACACGAACGCGTTGGTAACGCCACCGCTGGCCCGGTGCCGTTCGACCAGCGCGACATGGCAGACATCCTGTGCCGGGTCCACCGCCACGATGCCCGCGTCATCGACCGGCAGCTCGAGCCGCAAGGCGCGTGTCGGGGCCTGATTTTCGACCACTCCGATCACCCGCGTCGCGACCCGTGTGCGTTCGGCGGCAAGCGCGGGTGCCGTGACGACAAAGTCACCGGCCACCAGTGGCCGCGCCAGCCGGACGGTGTCGCGCGCGCTGTCCGGGTAGTGTGCCGGGGGAATGTCCACGGCAAGACGACCGCCGGCAGCGACCGGAACACCACGAGCGAACACCTCCTCTATCGGCAAGGTCGTCAGATCGCTGGTCAAGACGAGATCGGCGCGTCGACCGGGTGTGATCGAGCCGAGTTCACGCTCGAGCCCGAAATGCTCTGCGGCATTCAATGTGGCCATCTGGATGGCCGTCACCGGCTTCAGGCCCTGCGCGATGGCGTGCCTTACAACACGATTCATGTGACCGTCGTTGACCAGCGTGCCCGAATGCGAGTCGTCGGTACACAGCACGAAATAACGAGAATCGAGACCGTGCTCGGTAACCGCCTTGATCTGCGCCGCGACGTCGTACCACGCGGAGCCGAGTCTGAGCATGGCACGCATGCCCTGACGAACCCGGGCAATGGCATCTTCTACGCGCGTGCCTTCGTGGTCGTCAGCCGCGCCACCGGCAACGTAGCCCGCAAACGGCAAGCCAAGATCGGTCGACGCGTAGTGGCCGCCGACCGTCTTGCCTGCGGCGCGCGTAGCCGCTATCTCGCCAAGCATGGTAGCGTCTCCCGCAGCGACACCAGGGAAATTCATGACCTCGCCCAGCCCGATGATGTTCGGCCAGGCCATCGCCTCGGCGACCTCGTCCACACCGAGTGCGGCACCGGCATGTTCGAGCCCGGGGGCCGACGGTACACAGCTCGGCATCTGTACGTAGACGTTCAGCGGCAGACCCATCGCCTCGTCGTGCATCAGGCGCACACCGTCGAGACCAAGCACGTTGGCAATCTCGTGCGGATCGATGAACATCGATGTCGTGCCGTGAGGTGCGACCGCCCGGACGAACTCGGTCACCGTGACCATGCCGCTTTCAACGTGCATGTGCGCGTCGATGAGCCCCGGCACGAGATAGCGTCCAGCCGCCTCGACAACGCGTGTATCCGCGCCGATGGTGTGCGCTGCATCGGGCCCGACATACGCGAACCTGCCGCGGACGATCGCCACATCGGTGGCGGCGACGATCTCACCGGAATGCACATTGACCCAGGCACCGCCGCGGATGACCGTGTCCGCCGGAGCTCGCCCGGTCGCGACGTCAATCAACATGGTCGCGCTATCGGCCCAGCTGGGGAACGGTGTCATGAGCAACTCCTTCGGGTGCAACTCCTTCGGGTCACGGGCAACTCCTGCGGCGTGTCGCTGATCTGGCCGTCAGTGTAGAGCGAGAAGCCTACCGCTGGATGTCCAGTTCAAACCGGTGTCGCTGCTGCTCGTGACGCCCTATGTTGTCGGACCCGGCACCGGACCTGGCGAGCATCCTGCAAAAGAGTCGCGCAAGGTGCCGTCCTTGCTCCGGTATACTAGACGTTCCTGCCGGCGCTGAACGCCCGCGCCCGCCATGACCTTCTCCGCCATCCGCTGGTGATTTGCCGACGATCGCTGGCCGATCGCACAATTCGTCCAATCGCCCGTCCAATGGCCCGAACTTACCGCCCCACAGCCGACGACTGCTTGCTCGCCCAGGCAGCAATGACCGCCTTTTGCGGTCCGTCTGCAGATTAAGTGCAAAGAGACCGTTCCGTGATTCAGAAACTGCGCAATATCGCCATCATCGCCCACGTCGATCATGGCAAGACGACCCTCGTTGACAAGCTCCTGCAGCAGTCCGGTACGCTCGACATGCGCAAGGAACAGACCGAGCGTCTGATGGACTCGAACGCCATCGAGAAGGAACGTGGCATCACGATCCTCTCTAAGAACACCGCGATTCGCTGGAATGACTATCGCATCAACATCGTCGATACCCCGGGCCACGCGGACTTCGGCGGCGAGGTCGAGCGCGTGCTGTCCATGGTCGACTCGGTACTGTTGCTGGTCGATGCGGCGGAAGGGCCGATGCCACAGACGCGATTCGTGACCCAGAAGGCGTTCGCGATGGGTTTTCGCCCGATCGTCGTCATCAACAAGATCGACCGCGAAGGGGCCCGCCCGGACTGGGCGCTCGACCAGACTTTCGAATTGTTCGACAACCTCGGTGCTACCGATGAGCAGCTCGATTTCCCGGTCATCTATGCCTCTGCCGTGAACGGCTATGCGGGCGTCGAACCGAGCGTCACCGAAGGCGACATGACGCCGCTGTTCGAGACCATCATCGACGAGGTGCCGGCACCCGATGTCGATCCGGATGGCCCGCTGCAGCTGCGCATCAGTTCGCTCGACTATTCGAGCTATGTCGGGGTCATTGGCATTGCCCGCATCCGCCGCGGCCGCTTGCGTCCGAACATGCCGGTGCGCGTGATCGGATCGGATGCGAAGGAGCGCAATGCCCGGGTGTTGCAGGTGCTCGGCTTCCACGGCCTCGAGCGGATCGAGACCGAAGAAGCCAGTGCCGGCGACATCATCGCCATCACGGGTATCGACAAGCTCAACATCTCGGACACGATCTGCGATCCGGCCACCGTCGAAGCCCTGCCGGCCCTGACCGTCGACGAACCGACCATCAGCATGATGTTCCAGCCGAACAGTTCACCGTTCGCCGGCAAGGAAGGCAAGTACGTCACCAGTCGGAACATCTGGGACCGATTGCAGACCGAACTCCTGCACAACGTTGCCCTGCGGGTCGAGCGCACCGAACAGAGCGAGACCTTCAAGGTTTCCGGCCGCGGTGAACTTCACCTTTCGGTACTGATCGAGAACATGCGCCGCGAAGGCTACGAACTCGGCGTCGGTCGGCCGGTGGTCATCACCCGTGAAGACGAGAACGGCAAGCTCGAGGAGCCGTTCGAGCAGATCACGATCGACGTCGAGGAGCAGCATCAGGGCGCGATCATGGAGAAGATGGGCACGCGCAAGGCCGAATTGAAAGACATGGTGCCCGACGGCAAGGGCCGAGTCCGGCTGGACTACATCGCTCCGGCTCGCGGCATGATCGGCTTTCGAACCGAGTTCCTCACCACGACATCAGGCACCGGACTGATCTACAGCGTGTTCGATCACTACGGCCCGCAGATCCAGATCGCGGGTATCGGCCAGCGACGTAACGGTGTGCTCATCTCGAACGGCATGGGCAAGGCCCTCGGCTTCGCCCTGTGGAACCTGCAAGAGCGTGGACGCCTCATCATCGGCGCCAATACCCAGGTCTACGAAGGCCAGGTGATCGGCATTCACTCGCGTGAGAACGACCTGACCGTCAACTGCCTCAAGGGCAAGCAGCTCACCAATGTGCGCGCCAGCGGCACCGACGAGAACATCCAGCTTACCCCGCACATCGACTTCAGCCTCGAGCAGGCGCTCGAATTCATCGACGACGACGAACTGGTCGAAGTCACGCCCGCCTCGATCCGCGTCCGCAAGAAGCATCTCGGCGAGACCGAACGCAAGAAGCACTCACGACAAGCCAAGGCCAGTTAACAGGCAAAGGCAAGTTGGCCGGGGCAAGTTGACCGGCCAAGGCGAGTCAAGGGTCAGGAAACGACGGTTGATAGCTTCCGTCTGCCATCTCCCGCGACACCTCGAGTGCGCGCAAGGCACGACGCTCGCTATCCGGGTGTGACGAATACCAGTCCGAGGCGGACTTGCCGGCAGACTTGTCCGGCGCGTCGGCATTGTCGCGGTCCTGCCCGCCGTCCTCCGTCTCATCCGGCGCGCGCGGCCGACCTGACTCGCTCAAGCGACGAATGATTGTCGCGAAGTGCTTCGGATCTCGTCCGGTCGCTGCCATGCCGGCGAAAGCGAATTCGTCGGCTTCTGTCTCGGCTCGTCGCGAGTAGTTGCTCTGCAGCAGGAACACCGGGATGCCTGCGGCAATCTCGCCCAAGGCGCCGACATCGCCGATGGACAAAGCCAGCACCAGCGTGATGGCCGACGCCTGGATAGCCTGCTGCATGCCGTGACGCTCATGCACATGACCGATCTCGTGCAACAGCACGCTGTCGAGTTCGTCGGGATTCTCGACCAGGTCGACCAGCGCATCGGTTACCACGACATCACCACCCGGCAGGGCGAAAGCGTTCGGAATATCGCCCAGTCGTCGAAAGCGCAGTGTCAGCGTGAAACCCTGATCGGGCAAGGCCTGCACCATCGATCGGAATCGGCTGACGATCTCGGCCTGGCGTTCCGCATCGAGTTCACTTTCCTCAAGAAAAAGTCGGTCCATGGTTACGAGCGTCCCTCTGCTGATCGTCTCGTGCGCTGCGACGGGCAAACGATTGCTGAGGTACTTCGCTCCTGCAGGCAATCCCCAGCGGAACACCGAGAAAACCACGGCGATCGTGGCCACCAGGCTCAGCAAGATCATGCGCCTGCTGTTCTCGAGTCGGTGAATGCCGATCGAACGGCGTGCCGCATGCCCGGTGGACCCGAGCCAGGCATCGATCGACGAGTTGTCTGCGGTCTCGAACAGTGACGCGTCCTCAAATGTGATGCGACGTGCGGTCGCGCCGAGCCGATCGCTGATGTCGAGCGAGTCCGCGTCGCCCACGATCACCGAGTCATTCTCATCCCGATCTGCTCCCCCCAGCCTTGCGGCTTCGCCTTCCTCTGCGGCTTCACTCCACTGTGCTCCTTCACTCTCTCCTGCAGGTACCGAAGGCGGTGTGAATACGAGTCGGAACCGGCGACCATCGAGCGTGAGCGTAGCAGCCCGGCGCTCGGAACTGAGCGCGGGATACCAGTGACCGGTCACGACGACGCTCGAACCGGATTCAGAACCGGCTTCAGAAACCAATGCCGACATCCATGTCGAAGGCATCGCCGATTTCCTCGCCCAGGCTCGACTGCTGTTTCCGCTGCACATCGATCACCGAATGCAAGCCGTCATCAGCTTGCGCGGCGGTGTACCGCGCCTGGAAGCGCGCCGTCCGCACCTTGGTCCATGCCCAGCCCAGCCCGAGTGTGACCACCAGCAACAGGACGTTCGTGACCATCAGCCAACAGAGCGATCGCGCGCGAAACGTCGACTGGATTTCCACTTTCCCGTCGATCACGGTCGAACCGAGCACATGGTTTCGTACCCGCGAGCGAAAGAACGCCATGATGAAGTAGCCGAAGAAAAAGAACGAGGCATAGAGCGCGAGTACAAACCAGAATACTAGCGCGCCTGCGCCATCGGGCAGGGCCGGTGGCTCATCGGCTTCCAGCCAGGTCTTGAGGGCCTGGGGATCGAGGTTACTTGCAAGAAAAGCAAGAACGGCAATCGCCGCAAGGACAACCAGGACCAACAGGGCCAGCAGGAAGGACTTCAGATAGATTCCGTAGAACCGTCGCGTGGACAGACTTGCCGCGAAGGGTGCTGTGCCATAGCTGTAATTGTTGAATAGATAGCCCACGAGCTTGCGATGGACCCAGGGACTGATCAGGTAGAAGCCGAATACACCGATTGCGCCTGCGGTGACGGCCACCGCTCCACCCGTTTCTCCGAGAACCTTGCTTGCTATCGCCGCAATGCCAAAGCCCAGAACCAAAGGCAGAAAAGGCAGGACCAGAGTGTAGAGGTACATGCGCCCGAGCGAGCCTGCAAACTGGAAACGCACGTTGCGATAACTCGTCATGCGCGCGTTGAATCGGACCGAGCGCCAGACCGCCCACGGCAGGATCAGCAGGAAGACGACGGTCGATATCGCCGACAGCAAGGGATTGATGACCGAGGCGACCGTCACACCGATGAAGAGCAGCACCGCGATGACGCGACCGATCAGTATCTGCAGCCCGGTCGCGTGATAATCGAAGCCGGAACCGTCGAGCACGGTATTGCCGAGGAAGTACCGCCGTGTGCGGACCTTGGCCCAGGCGGAGTAGACGTACAGCGTGATGATCGACAACAGCACGTTGACGATCCAGATGGGGAAGAACTCACGGCCAGATCCCGTAAATTCGAACGGGTAGCGCTGTCTTGCAGGCTGCGGCTCGCTTGCAGGCAGCCGTTCGCTCGCAGCCGTTGCTTCGTTCATTCAGCTATCATCCCGGGTCAGACGCCGACTGGCAAGATACTCACGGCTTCGCATCTCGGTCAGTCGGCTCACCGCGCGCGTGAATTCGAAAGCAAGACGCTGGCCGACATAAATCTGTCCGACGGGGGCAGCTGCCGACACGATGAGCTTGACGCGCCGGTCGTAGAATTCGTCGACGAGATTGACCAGGCGCCGCGCCTGATCGTCCTGGTCCTTGCCGAGCACCGGAACGCCGCTGAGCAAGACCGTATGGAACTCGTTGGCGATCTCGGCGAAGTCAGCTGTCGAACGTGGCGAATCGCACAGCGTGGCGTAGTCGAACCAGACCAGATCGCCGGTCACGCCGCGCACCGGCAGCGATCTGTCATTGATCGAGATGCTGCCTGCCACAGGCTCCACACGCGATGCGAGACGAACGAAATGCGCCTTCATCGACGCCTGGGTCGCGGCATCCATCAAGCCGTCCTCGCCGCGCTTGCCGACGATGTAGATTGGCTCGCTCTGCATCAATCGCAGCCGATAGTCGCTCTCGCCCAACATCTCGACAACATCCGTGTGCTTGACGATCTGGGCAATGGCAGGCAGGAATCGCGCACGCTGCAAGCCCTCTCGATACAGACCGTCCGGCGGTACGTTCGAGGTCGTCACCAGCGTCACCCCACGAGCGAACAGCGCCGTCAGCAAGCCACCGAGCAGCATGGCGTCAGTAATGTCGTGAACATGAATTTCATCGAGTAGCAGCAGCCGCGCCCTTGACGCCCAGTCGTCGGCAATGCGCGGCAGCGGGTCATCGACATTGCCGAGTGCGCGCAGGTCCGCGTGAATGCGCTGCATGAACCGATGGAAATGCAAGCGTGTCTTGTCTTCGAAGGCCAGGCTCTCGAAGAACATGTCGCAAAGGCAGGTCTTGCCACGCCCGACACCTCCCCAGAGATAGAGCCCGGTAACCCCGCGTACGGCCGATTCGCTCGGCGAGCGCCAGCGAGAGAACAAGGATCGCGACGGAGGCGCCCAGCGCTTGCGGCGGAGCAGATCGGCGCTGATCGCATCCAGCCGCGCGACGATGGCAGCCTGTTCGGCGTCCGGCTGCAGCGCGCCGCGCAAGATCGCCTCGCGATAGCGGACCAGCGGCCCGTCGGCGACTTCGATGCGCCGGCGCTCAGCCACCACGTCCTGCACGGATCGAGCGAATGGCCTCTTTCTGCCGAATCAGCACATAAGCGTGCAAGGCGTCGAGGTCATCCGCCCCGAGTTCCACGAAACGACACTGCAACAAGCCCTCATCACCCCCGGGCAAGGCATCGACATAACCCGTCAGGGGCGCGCGCGCCGTGGGTAGATCCAGACTGTAGGGGTAGCGTCGGCCGGGTGTAAGAAGATCAGAGACGGCCGTAAGGCCGTTCGCGCTGATATCGAGTACCCGGGTCAGCTCGCCGTCGAGCTGGAGGATGATCGGGTCGTCCGGGTTCGGCACGACCCGGTAGGCGGTACGACCGCTGTTCGGTGCCTTGACAGTGATGTAACTCACGCGGAACAGCGCTCCACTCAATCTCGCAAACCGGCGGGGACGAGCATCACCAGCCGGGCACGCAAGCGTTGAACATCGTTGTCCTCGAGAATGATGGAGGCACCTCGATAGGCAATCTCGGCGGACACCAGTTCGCGCATGTGCGACGCGCGCAATCGACCGAGCAGGATACAGATCAACATGGCAAGACTGACACCACAGACGAAGGGCAGAAAAGCCGTGCTGGCAGGCGCCACCGATTCGGCACCTGGCGCAACGAAGTGGACCATTGAGCCGAGCAACCCGGCGAAGGCCGCATAGACGGCCATGAACAGGAAGACATCGGACGACTGTCCGCCGAAAGTTCGCTCCCGAGCGAGGCAACGCTCGAGGCGGAAACGTATGACCGAGTCTTCCGCCGCGTCGCCGATCAGCTGACAGACTTCCTCGATCTGCCGCGAGTTCGAGCGCACCTCGGCGACCCCGAGAAGACCGTCGCGTCGGCTGACATCACAGACCTTCATCAGCGCGCGAATCATTTCGAGCGGCGAACTGCCGCCGTGCACGCCTCTGACCAGTGCCGTCTGCAGGGCTTGCGTCAGCTGCGCGATGGGAAAGGTCGCAAGCAAGGCCACCAGAGTGCCCCCGAAGACCACGATGACGGGCCGTAACACATCGAGCGGATTGATCGTATCGCTCAGGAACATCGACAGACCGATCGTCAGCAGTACCGTCGCCAGCACCAGCGGAAGGGTCTGCCAGATTTCCACACTCTCGGTGTTGCGCACGGTCGGGCCGTCTGTAGTCGTTGATGACACGTAAGCGAGCTGCCTGAACAAGCTGCCTGGATAGGCGCAACGAGTGAATCGTCTGCGACACGAAACCGAGGCACGCCCGCTGACCAGAAATGAGAGTAGCAGAATCCCCACAGGTGAAAAGGCGGGCTGCCCGGACGCAGACGGGGACACAGGGTCATGCAACACGCGCTCGGGCGAGTTCGAGCCACGCCGGCACCAGCGGCCCGGCGGCGCGCAACTCCCGTTCCCGCGCTCGGGTTGTCGGGTCGAGTTTCTCGAGCAGTTGCCAGAAGGCCTCCGAATGATCGAGATGGCGGGTGTGTGCCAGCTCGTGCAGCAAGACGTAGTCGACCAGACCCGGTGGCAGGAACAGGAGCTTGTAGTTCAGACTGATCGTGCCTCGCGACGAACAGCTTCCCCAGACGGTGCGTTGTCCGCGCACCGCGACGCGCGCGTAGGAAAGGCCGTGGCGGCCTGCCAGTGTTGCAAGTCGCGGTACCAGGCTGCGTTTTGCCTCGGCACGGAGCGCCTCGGCAACGGCAGCAGCGAACGCGGTTCGCGATTCTGGCAAGAGGTAGACGAACAGTGTCCCGCTGTCGACGAAGCGCGCCTTGCCCGCTCTTGTAGCCGGTCTGGCAGGCGGCCCGTCGACCGTTCCTGGATGAAGCACGTTGACCGTTCGACCCAGCGCGGCGAGTTCCAGAACCTCGGGGGGCCAGGCCTGACACGCCGTCGGTGTGCTGCGGGCAAGATCGGCGAGCGCCGCCTCGGCCCAGGCCCGGTGCTGCTCGACAAGCGCTGGAATGTCGCGCCGCAGAAAACGCGTCGGCACGCTGACAACGAGACCTTGCCCGGGAATGACGCGCAAGGTGATGCGCCGCGTTCGCGGCGTCGATCGGACACTGTATTCGAGCGGGCTCATGCGCTGACATACCGGGAAGGGCGCACACCGTACACTATGCGCCGACGCCGCCATCGATGACTCACCACATGTCGCTACTGACGATCACCAGTATCCTGATCACTGTCTCGGCCCTGTTTGCCTACGTCAACCACCGCACACTGAAGTTGCCGACGACCATCGGCATCATGGCAATCTCGCTGGTGTTTTCCCTGTTGCTGGTCATCGCCGGGCACTTCGGCTTCGAACGCGGCGTCGACATGGCACGCGGCATCGTCAGCCAGGTGGAGTTCGATGAAACCTTGCTGAACGGCATGCTCGGCTTCCTGCTCTTCGCCGGCGCCATGCACATCAATCTCGACGAACTGCTGGCACGCAAGTGGACGATCGGCATTCTCGCCTCGGTCGGCGTCGTTACCAGCATGTTTCTCGTTGCCGGCGGCGCCTGGGCCGTCTTTCGACTCTTCGGTTTCGAGGTGCCCTTCATCTTCTGCCTGCTGTTCGGGTCGCTCATCTCGCCGACCGATCCGATCGCGGTCATGGGCATTCTGAAGACCGCCGGCGCAAGCAAGTCGCTCGAAATCAAGATTGCCGGCGAATCCCTCTTCAACGACGGCGTCGCGATCGTCGTGTTTCTCGCGATCTTCGGCATGGCGGTCAACGGCGAGGCGTTCGACGCGTTGCACATCGCCGAGCTGTTCGTGACCGAAGCCTTCGGCGGTGCACTGTTCGGTTTCGCCTGCGGTTGGGTCGTGCTGCGCATGCTCGAGCGCGTCGACAACTATCAGGTCGAGATTCTGCTGACGCTCGCACTGGTCTCGGGTGGCGCGACCGCGGCCGCGGGCTTGCACCTCTCGGCACCGATCGCCGTCGTGGTCGCCGGTCTGATGATCGGCAATCACGGACGCAGCAGCGCAATGAGCGATACCACTGTGCAGCATCTCGATACGTTCTGGGAGCTGATAGACGAGATTCTCAATGCCATCCTGTTCCTGCTGATCGGGCTGGAAGTCATGGTGTTGAGTTTCAGTCTCGACGTCTGGCTCGCGGGCCTGCTCATGGCGGCGGTGGTCCTGCTCGCGCGGATGGTGGCCGTGGGACTGCCGATCAACGCCTTGCGGCGGATAAAACACGAGTTTCATCCGCACGCAGTCAAGATTCTGACCTGGGGTGGACTCCGTGGTGGCATCTCTGTCGCGTTGGCGCTGTCGATACCGGCCGGCGCGGAACGCGATCTGATCGTGGCCGTCACCTACATCATCGTGGTGTTGTCGATTCTGGTGCAGGGCCTGACAATCGGTCGCTTGATTCGAGCGACCGCCTGACGGGGCCGCCTGACGGGGTCGGCTGACGGGGTCGGCTCAGATCACGCTGACCCGCTCGAGCAAGGGAGGTTGTATTGCTGTCTCCTCGCTATTTCGCAGGAGCCCTTCCAGCACGCGGCAGAGTTCATCCGTCGCGACTGGTTTGTGCAACACCGCGATGCCCGCTCGGGTGACTTCGCGTAATCGCTCGGGCGAGGTATCACCGGTGACGACGATCGCCGGCACGTCGCGTTCGACCGATTCTCTGACCGCGATGATCGCGTCGATGCCATTCAGATCATCACGCAGCCGATAGTCGGAAATGATCGCGTCCGGCAGAAAACCCTCAAGCGCGATGATGCGCAACGCATCGCGTGCCGACTCGGCCAGCAGCACTCTGCAACCCTGACCTTCGAGCATGTAGCGCATGCTCTGCAATACTTGCGTCTCGTCATCGATGACCAGCACGCAACTGCCGTCGGAATCAAGTGACGCCTGCCGCGTACGCCGCGACACGACCTGTCCCGGATCACCACCCGGCACTTCGATGACGAAGGTCGTGCCCTCGCCTTCGAGCGACTCCATCTTCAGAGGCAGATCCATCAGATCGCAGAGTCGTTGCACGATGGCGAGACCGAGGCCAAGGCCTTTGCCCCGATCGCGTTCAGGATTGGCAAGCTGGTAGTACTCCGAGAAGACATCCTCGCGTGCTTCGCCCGGAATGCCGACACCCGTGTCGCGCAAGGTGATGACACGAGCCCCCTGACGCCCGGCCTCGCAACCGAGTGTGATCGTGCCGGACTCCGTGTATTGCATGGCATTCGAGAGCAGGTTGCGCAGCACCCGCTCAAGCAGGATCGTGTCGCAATACACCACGCAATCGCTTTCCGTGACGACGAGTTCCAGTCCTTTCTGCTCGGCCTGCTGAACAAACTGCACACGGAGCCCGTCGAACAACTCACGCACGGACATGTGGGTCGGGTTGAATTCGATAATTTCCGCATCGAGACGCGAGACGTCGAGCAGACTGTTGAACAGATCGTTCAGGGCTTCGGCCGACTTGCTCATGTCCTCGATGACTTCTATCTGCAGCGTATCGGTCTCGCGCTTGCGAAGCGCTCCCAGAAACAGACCGAGTGCATGCAGGGGCTGGCGCAGATCGTGACTGGCCGCGGCGAGGAAGCGGCTCTTGGCGACGACGGCGCGCTGCGCGATCGTCTTCTCGGCTTCGAGCCGCAGCATCAAGGCCTGATTCTGGAAGCGCGCCCGGATCAGTTCGCGATAGTGCCGACTGCCACGTGACGCCAGCACGAAGTTGATCAGCAGGAAGACCAGCAACAGAAGCCCGGTCAACTGCAGCGAATCACTACCCGACAGGAGGTGGGTCAATGCGAGCGGAATGACCAGCGGCATCGAGAAGGACAGGAACGATGGCAGGTAAATACTACCTGCCGACGCACTCACCGCGACCATGCCCGCGAAGATTGTCGATATCAGCAGAAGGTACTCGGTGCTGTACAGGTGATAGAACATCAAGGGCCAGGCACCCCAGATGCATCCTGCCGACAGCGTGCCGAGCCAGAAGAAGTAAGCCCAGTGCGGACGGGCTCGCACCTCGTCGCTGGCGCGCAGGTAGGCATTGATCACGAGAATCCGCAAGAGCGCGGTGACTCCGACAGCACCGAGCCAGAACAACAGGGTCGATTGCGGGACATGACGCCACAGGAACAAGGTGATCATGGCGGCGCACAAGGTAGCCCCCAGAACGAGCACCGTGCCCTGGTCGTAGATCAGGCGAATCTGTTCACGGTAGATCTGTTCGTCGAGGTCTGTCATGGCCGGAGGAGCCCTAGTCATCCGCCCAGTATGCCACTCGCTCAGGCACTCTCGGCACTTGCAGCCTCGGGACGACGGAAGTGCGACACGGGCATCAATTTCGCGACGACGTGGCCCGCGACGATCCGGCCGGCGTGGCTGCTACCATTCCGCTTCCCGAACACCCTTAAGTGAACCGTACCGCAATGACTCAGGAAGTGACCCTCCACTACCGAACAGCAGATGGCAATGTGCGCACTGTCGATGCCCGCGTCGGCGACTCCATCATGGAAACGGCGATCCAGAACGACATTGATGAAGTCGTCGCCGAATGCGGCGGCAGTCTGATCTGCGCCACCTGCCACGTCTATCTGGAACCGACAACGGCAGCACTCTACGACGAACCCGACGATGCGGAAATCGAGATGCTCGAAGGGGTCGCGGCCGAGCGCCGGGAAAACTCGCGCCTGAGCTGCCAGCTCAGCGTCATCGCAGGCATCGACGGCCACACGATCGATCTGCCCGACCGGCAGTGACGCAGGCGGTGAAGCGAGCACCACAGCCTGTCGAGGCGTTCTCCCGGTTAGCCGAGGAGAACGCCTTCGCGGTGCTCGCCCGGGCAGCTGCGCTCAGCGCCCAGGGCCGTGACATCATCAACCTCGGCATCGGCCAGCCCGATTTTCCCACCCCCGGGCATATCGTCGAGGCGGCCGTTCGCGCGCTCCGCGACGGCCATCACGGCTACACCGCCGCCACCGGCATCGAGCCCCTGCGGGAAGCTGTCGCGGCAGATCTCTATCGTCGCCACCGGGCAAGCGTATCGCCGGCCGACATCGTCATCGTGCCGGGTGGCAAGGTCACGATGTTTGCAGCGATACTCCTGCTCGGTGAACCGGGCGTCGAGATTCTCTACCCGGATCCGGGCTTTCCGATCTACCGCTCGATGATCGAGTTCACCGGCGCGAGGCCCGTCGCCGTGCCGATTCGCGAAGCCAACGCCTTCGGTTTCTCGGCCGACGAGACCCTCTCGCTGATCACCCCGGACACCCGGCTGTTGATCGTCAACTCGCCCGGCAACCCCTGTGGCGGAGTCACCCCGGCGCAGGAATTCGACAAGCTGGTGGCGGGCCTTGCCGAACACCCGCAGGTGGCGATCCTGTCTGACGAGATCTACGATCAGATGACCTACGACGCGGCATCCCACAAGAGTCTGCTCGACTACCCGGAAATCCGTGATCGACTGGTCCTCCTGAATGGCTGGTCGAAGACCTATGCCATGACCGGCTGGCGCCTCGGCTATTCGGTGTGGCCGCAGGCGTGGCTCGAGGCGGTGCGCAAGCTCGCTGTCAACTGCTGGAGCTGCATCAATGCGCCTGCTCAGCACGCTGCCATCGCGGCGCTCGAAGGCTCGCAGGACGCCGTCGTGACCATGGTGCAAGCTTTCGACGAACGGCGTCGCCAACTGGTTGGCGCACTCAATGCAATAGAGGGCGTGCGCTGCACGACGCCCGCAGGGGCCTTTTATGCATTTCCCAATATCGTCGAGACCGGCTGGGCTTCGAAACCACTGGCAGGCGCCTTGCTCGAAGATGCCGGTGTCGCCACCATCGGTGGGCCTGATTTCGGTGAACTCGGTGAGGGCTATCTGAGAATTTCCTACGCCAATTCACTCACCAACATCGAGCAGGCAGTCGCGCGCATCACCGATTTCCTGGCGAGTAGCTCACCACCCGACTGACTTGCAAACCTGTTGATTCTCGATTCGCTCGAGACCCTTGCCCACACCGTGGCCACGCGTTGGCCGACACCGGACACCGCGATGCATCACAGCAACATGCCCGACATCGCGTCAAGGGTATACAACCATAACTTCAAGCTTGACCCGATCGTGCGCAGCCTGCTCGACACGGATGTGTACAAGCTTCTGATGCTGCAGACCATCTGGAAGGAAAGAGCGGACGTACCGGTCACCTTCTCGCTGATCAACCGCACCACTTCAGTGCGTCTGGCAGACGAGATCGACGAGCAGGAACTACGCGCACAACTCGATCATGCGCGTGGCGTGAAGCTCTCGAAGAAGGAGCTGATCTGGCTGACGGGTAATACCTTCTATGGCCGCGAACGCCTCTTCACCGGTGAATTCATCGACTGGCTGAAGCGCTACCGCTTGCCTGCCTACGAACTGCGGGTCGAAGATGGCCAGTACCGCATCGATTTCGAGGGCGCCTGGGCGGAGGTGACGCTGTGGGAAATTCCGGTGCTCTCGATCATCAGCGAGCTTCGTTCGCGTGCGGCGACGCACGGCGTCGGGCGCTTCGAACTCGACGTGACCTACGCGCGGGCGAAGGCGAAACTCTGGGAGAAGGTGATGCGCCTTGGCGGGCTGCCGGAACTTCGCATTGCCGACTTCGGCACGCGACGCCGGCACAGTTTCCTCTGGCAACGCTGGTGCATCGCAGCGATGGCCGAAGGCCTGCAGAAGAAGTTTGTCGGCACCAGTAACGTGCTCATGGCGATGGATCTCGATCTGGATGCCATCGGCACCAATGCCCACGAACTGCCGATGGTGGAAGCAGCCCTCGCCAGGGACGATGCCGATCTCCTGCAAGCGCCCTATCGGGTGCTCGACAGCTGGAGCCGGACTTACGATGGCAACCTGCTGATCGTGCTACCGGACACCTACGGGACGACGCGGTTCCTCGCCGATGCGCCGGACTGGGTGGCCGAGTGGAGCGGCTTCCGCATCGATTCCAAGGAGCCCATCGCCGGCGGCGAGGAGCTGATTGCCTGGTGGGAGTCGCGTGGCCAGGACCCGACCGACAAGCTCCTGATCTTCTCCGACGGACTCACCGTCGAGACCATCGAAGAGGTCTACCACCGCTTTCACGGCCGCGTACGACTGAGTTTCGGCTGGGGGACACACTTGACCAATGACTTCCACGACTGCGCACCGAAACACAACCCGCAGCTGCGCGCCATCTCGCTCGTCTGCAAGGTCACGCATGCCGACGGCAGGCCGACGGTCAAGCTCTCGGACAATCGCGACAAGGCAACCGGCCCGGCGATGGAAATCGACCGCTATCGTCGGGTCTTCGGCCAGTCCGACATCGGCAGGCAGGATGTGATCGTCTAGTGACGCAGCAGACGCCGGAGCAGTCCCAGAACGATGTAGAGAAAGACGAGCGGGAACACGATCGTCTGCATCAGGAAGACGACGACCAGCCGGATCGTGCTCTCGCTGACCGATTCGGCCGCGGCACGGTATTCGTCGAGTCGCGCATCGATATCGATGCTGTTGCGCGCCCGCTCGTACAGACTGCGCGCCCGATCGACCAGCCCTTCCGGCTGCTGCCGTCGCTCCTCGGCGACCTCCTCATTTAGCTCGCTGATGGCGTCGCGTGCCTGCTCGAGTGTCTGACTCGCCTCGACGTAGTCCGCCTCGAGGAAGGTTCGATACACCCAGTCGTTGGCAACGGCGATCGCCGGCATCATGAAGCGCAACAGCAGCAGGAAGAGAAACACGCGCTGCAGGACGCGTCTCTCACGTTCGGTCCGGTGCAGCAGCCGGTTGCCGACGAACAGAACGCCGACAAGGGCTAACGCCAGCCACAGGCCCTGCCAGCCACTCATCACGAGCAATACCTTCTGGATGCCGAGCGAGCTGCTGGCGAGCATCATGATCCAGGAGAATCGCTCGACCAGATCGTTGATCGGATCGAGGATCTCACCAGGGGCGAAGACCACACCGATCCCTGCCGGCTGTACCGCGAGCTCGGTGCCCTGGGCGACCGAAATGACGCCGTTGAGGCCGCGCGCCAGGGCAAACCCGACCAGGGCCCGCTTGAACGCTTCGTCAACGTGGGAGCGACCGATCTCGTCGGTACTCGGCAGGAAGGCGAACAGGACACTGCAGACGACCAGACCGATGACCAGCAACTGGCGCCACGCAAGCGGACGCTTCACCAGGGGTCGCCACGCTTGGGCAAGCCAAGACTGAGAACGCCACCACGCCGGGGATCGCTTCACCGGGGCGCTTCCAGGATGCTTCTGTGAGCTTCGGTCGCGCGCTAGCGCGCGTTGGCTCCCACCGCTTCAGGAACCTTGCCCGCGGCACTTCCCGCTGCGAGAATCTTGTCCAGCGCCTGCTCGAAGCGCCCGACGGCCGCATCGACATCGAGCAGCTTGTCGAGGCCGAAGAGGCCGATCCGGAACGTCTTGAAGCCTTCCGGCTCGCCGATCTGCAAGGGCACGCCGGCAGCTATCTGCAGCCCTGCCGTCGCAAAGGCACGACCGCTGTTCAGCTCATCGTCATCGGTGTGGTAGACGGCGACACCATGGGCGTGGAATCCGTCAGCGGCGACGCTTGCAAAGCCGCGCGCCGCGAGCACGGCCCTGACGCGCTGCCCGAGCTGCACCTGCCGCTCGTGGACCGTATCGAAGCCGAGCGAACGGATCTCGTTCATGACATCGCGAAACACCACCAACCCATCGGTAGGCAGGGTCGCGTGATAGGCGTGCTTGCCGCCGAGGTAGGCGTTCATGATCTCGGACCACTTCTTCAGATCCAGTGCGAAGCTGTCGCTTGTCGACGTCTCGAGCGCGTCCAGCGCGCGCTTGCCCAGCATGACGAGACCAGCGCAGGGCGTACCGCTCCAACCCTTCTGTGGCGCACTGATGAGGACATCCACGCCGCGCGCGCGCATGTCCACCCAGGCCGTCCCGGAGGCGACACAGTCGAGTATCAGCAGACCACCAACCCGATGCACGGCGGCGGCCAGGGCTTCCAGATAGTCATCGGGCAACATCAGGCCCGCCGAAGTCTCCACATGCGGTGCGAACACCCGCTCGGGTCGCGCCTTCTCGATGAACGCGATGACCTCCTCGATCGGCGGCGGAGCATAAGCCTCCACCTTGGGCGCCGCCTCGGGCACCGCCTTGGCATCTGCCGTCGTCGGCTGCGCGCAGAGCACCTCATGCGATTCCGGCAAGTTGCCCGCCTCGAAGATCTGCGACCAGCGGTAGCTGAACCAGCCATTCCTGATGACCAGGCAGCGCTTGCCGCGCGCGAACTGTCGGGCCACCGCCTCCATGCCGATACTCCCACCGCCCGGCACGACCACGGCATGATCAGCGTTGTAGACCTCGGTGAGCGTGGCATGGATGTCGCGCATCACCTGCTGGAAGCGAACCGACATGTGATTCAGCGAGCGATCGGTATAGACAACCGAATACTCGAGCAGGCCATCCGGATCGACGTCGGGGAGAAGTGCGCTCATCAGGTCACCTGTCGGGCAATCGCAAGACTGCCGAGCATGCCACAAACGTGTGCAGGAACTCCGGGCAGCTATCATCGCAGGCAATCAAGAGGAGGATGATTCGGTGAGCAAGTCGATGCAGGATCAGCTCAGGCAGGCGGGCCTCGCGAGCAAGAAACAGGAAGTCAGTGCCCGCAAGGCGAAGAACACGCGCGAGAAGATGCAGCGCAAGGGACAGGACGTGGTCAACGAGGCAGCTGACCGTGCCCGCCACGCACAGGACGAAAAGGTGGCGCGAGACCGCGAATTGAACCGCGCGCGGGCCGCTGAAGCCGAACGACATGCCATTGCCGCCCAGGTTCGACAGCTGGTTGAATTGAACCGGATCGGCGAACGCGGCGATATCGAATTCCGGTTCACCGAAGGCAGTGCCATTCGCAGCCTGATGGTGGAAGAGCAACAGCGCCGCGCTCTGGTCAACGGCAAACTCGCGATCATCGGCCTCGATGGCCGGCACGAGATAGTGCCCCGTAAAGTGGCTGAAAAGGTGGCTGAGCGGGATGCAGCGGCCGTCATCCTGATGAACGCCCGCTCTACTGCCGAGTCGAGCGACGGTGAAGCGGACGAGTATGCGGGCTATGAGGTGCCGGACGACCTGATGTGGTGACGGGTTTCAGTCGGCAGCCGTGGCCTCGATCTCGAACAGGAGCCCCGGAATGGCCAGCCGGGTGACCCCGAGCAAGGTCATCGGCGGACTCGCCTTCGCCATTCCGAAGCGGGCGCCGAACACGTCGAAATGCTGCATGGCCTCGTCCACGTTCGTCGTGTAGATGCCGAGCCGGGTGATATTCCCCAGGCCCATGTCCGAAGCCGACAAGACCGCTTCAAGGTTGTCGAGGGCGAGGGCGATCTGCGCACGCATGTCACCCAGGTGCTGCGGGACGCCCTGAGCATCGACGGACGTCTGACCGGCACAGACCAGTTGCCGTCGAGCGCCTTCAATCACTTCAGCCTGGTTGTAGCCGACGGCAAGTGACCAGGGCCAGGGGTTGACGGGTGTTCGCTTCATGGGCTGTCTCCGTTGGTTCAGATGGCACGATAACGGAGGGCACTGACAACCCTGTGTCAGGAGTGATTCGCCTGGGACAGGAGGGATTTTCCGGCGTCAGGAGAAATCCGGGCGGCGGCCCCAGTGAGCCGCGAGCTCTGCTGAATACTGTTCAAGTGCCGCGCGGATGGCATCGCCGCGAATCACCTCCACATCGTCCGTGTACTGCAGGAGCCAGCGCGCCATGTAGTCCGGCACCGACGTCAGAAAGCGCATCCGCACGCCATCCACCTCCTGTTCCTCATCGACGAAGCCGAACAGGTAGCGCTGTTCGTCGACGAAGCGGGCCGCTTCGGTCCCGAAGCGCAGTTCGACTTCCTGCAAATGATCACGATCGGGCTGCGCATCGAGGTATTGCTGCAGGGTCAGACGGCTGTGCCGGACGAAGGTCTCTTGCGTCAAGGTGAAGCTCAGCATGCGATCGAGCCGGAAATCACGATAGCCCTCGCGCAGACGACACCAGGCAATGAGGTGCCAGTGCCAGCTGTAGTAGAAAAGCCCGATGGGCTCGACCAGCCGCGTCGTGTCGTGATCGCTGTTCTGGGCGGCATAGCCGATTTCGATCACCTTGCGTTGCATCAGTGCACCACGGCATTCGCGCAGCCAGCGGTCCCGGCTGTGCGGTGCGCCCGTCGCCCGATCCGCCGATTCGCGCCCCTGCCCCTCATCGATCGGGAACTGACTGCCCGACGGCAGCACTTCAGTATCTGTGTCGAGCGAACTCAGGTAGTCCTTGTCGGCGTGATCGATGACCGACCGAATCTTGTTCAGCGCCTGCTTGAAATCATGGAGCGAGTGGGCGTCGAGGCTCGATACCAGGAGCTTCTCTCCCAGCAACAGCGACGCGGCTTCATCCAGCGTGAAGCTCACCGGTGGCAGTCGGTAACCCTTTTCAAGAAAATAGCCGACACCGGCCTCGGCGCCGATTGGAACACCGGCATTCTCGAGGGTCCTGATGTCGCGATAGATGGTCCGTTCGGAGACCTCGAAGTGCTCAGAGAGGAATCGGGCGGTGACGACGTTACGGGTCTGCAGCAACAGCAGGAGGGAGGTGACGCGGTCGAAGCGGTTCATCGGGCAGTGGGTGCGACCTTATCGGCGGTGATCTGCCAGGCTTCACTGCCCGAACGAAACCCGATACCGCGCAAAGCCATCGGCCCCATCGCCCACGTAGCCGAAAGCATCCCCGTTCGCTGCTTCCCGGGCCACATCGGCGGTATCGAAGACGACGTCGACGCTCCAGCCGCCGCCGTCTGCATTGTTTGCGAGTGTCAGGTCGATGACGCCAAGGTGGCTGCCCCAGAAACCCGGCATGACCGAAGGCACACCATTCAACGTGCCTTTCGCAAGATCGGCCCCCGAAAGACCTGCATAGCTTTCGGACGGAAAGACGGCATGTGCATGGCCAAACAGGATGGCGTCGATTCCCGGCACCCGGGATAGCTCGGCCGTCGCATTCTCCATCAGGCCATCAGGATGGCTTTGCGCGATCCCGATGACCAGGGAGTGGGCTTCACCGTCCGTGTCGACGAACTCGCGCTCGAGCAGGACGTAGGGCTGGAAGTAGTGCTTGTCGTTGCTCGCGTCGTCATCGCCATCGGCTTCGAACACGTTGGCCAGCACGTAGGGAAAGTTGGCGCCCGAGAGCGACTTCAACAGGAATTCCAGCCCGTAGTTGAATTCGTGGTTGCCGATATGCGCCGCGTCGTAACCCAGGAGGTTCATGGCCTTGTACATCGGATGCACCTCGCCCTGACGCAGGCCACGCGCCCGAGCGATGTAATCCCCCATCGGATTGCCCTGCAGGAGATCGCCGTTGTCGAACAGCATGCTGTTCGTCGCCTCGGCACGCGCTTCACGAATCAGCGTCGCGGTGCGGGCAAGTCCCGCATCATCGACTTCCCGGTCCTGGTTGTAGTCGTAGTTCAGCGCGTGCATGTGCAAATCGGTCGTCTTCATGATGCGGAGTTCGATCTCGGCAGCGTCGAGAGGTGCGGCCGCGAGAAGGTCGGGCAGGCTCATCGTCCGGTTTTCGCGATCGGGGGTGATCCGAGTCTATCGTCGTTCGTGCGGCAGGGTGATGATCGTCAGGTCGATGGCCGTAGGGGCGATGACAGTCGGGGCATTGAGCGCAGGAGCGATGACCGAAGAGGCGGCGACCGACGTGGCGATGACGCGCCCAAAAAAAACCCCGACTCGCCTGAGCCGGGGCAACCTTCCCTGGTCCGACAGTTCGCCAGGGGCCGTCCACCCCCATCCCTGCGAAACACGGCGTTCCATGCCGTCTGCCGTTGCCCTCTTCCGTGAGCGCAGAGCCAGTATCAGGCTGTTCGCGTGGTCGCACCATCGGCGCTACTCCGGAATGACCGTCGGAATAGCGCCCTTTTTCGTATCAGATTTTTCCTACCACGTCACGTCCGCTGGCTGCCGTGATAGAGGTTGACCACGTGGCGCGCCTCGGCAAAGAAAAGCCAGCGCTCGAGGAAGACGCCGACATAGGCGGCGATGGCCGCGAGCACGACATGGGCGCCACCGACCTCGCCGACCAAGCCCGAGACGAACAGCAGCGGCAGGGCAAAGGCCAGGGTAATGCTCGCCACGCGAATCCAGATCAGCTTCGCACGCGCGACCTGATAGCCGAACTCACGGGTATGAAACGTTCCGCTCGAGTGCCCCACATCGAGCAGCCGAACCGTGGCGCGGGTGAAGCCGAGGGCAGTGTTGATGGTCGGGCCGGCGGGTTGCCCTATCCAGTGGAAATACACGAGCTTGGCAAGTGTTGAGACCACCAGGAGGACGACGGCGGTGCTGACCAGACGCCCGATGGGCAGTGACTGGGAAACCAGCACGAGCAGGAAGAACAGCGCGCCCAGCGACAGGCCGAGCAGCACGAAATTGACCGGTGTCAGGGAGGTATGCCACTGCCGGATCGTCTTCAGCGACGCATAGATCATTGCCGTGCAGACCAGTACGATCAGGGCGAGGGTCGCGCTCACCAGCCCCAGGAACACACTGAGGCCGGTGTTGCCGAACAGCCATTCGCTGATGAGCCAGAGGACGGCAACCGGATAGAACACCACCGCGAACACGGCTTCTCGCGATAGCCACGAGGTCCGGAAGCGCGTGAACGAGCGCCAGGCGTTCTTCGGATTGGCGAGGTGAAACGTGGAGGAGAGCAAGCCGGCGGTCACCAGCAGGAGGCCGAGCAGGCCCGTCGCGGTGTACTGATCCGGACTGATATCCGGCGCGAGACCGGCAATGCGCGCGAAGGCGAGCAGAATCAGCAGACCGTATCCCGCGCCTGCGGTGACGGTGAAGAAGATGACGGAGAAGGCCGGATTCATCGTAACACTCCGGGCGTCGAATCATCCGCCGAATCACCCGGCAACGGCGTGGCTGCGCCCACATGGGTCCTAGCTCCCGCGCTGGCTTCCGCCCGGCTGCCGTCGTGCACACCGATCGCGTCGAACGCCTCTTTCTGCCGACGCATCCAGCTCGCCACCAGACCGATCGCCCCGCCCTCGGACGCTGTCTTCTTCTCGACCGTCGGCACATGCGGCTTGTTGCGCGGCGGCAGATAGCGATTGACCGGCGCGTAACCGAGTTCGGGCATCATGGCCTGGCCGCCACGTTCCCGCGTAAGTGTCGAGACTTCCGAATCGGGATCGTCGAAATCGCCGAAGAAGCGGGCATGCGTCGGACAGGTCAGCACGCAGGCCGGTTGGCGGTCCTCGACCGGCAGGTGCTCGTCGTAGATCCGATCGACGCACAGCGTGCACTTCTTCATGACGCCTTCGTTCGGGTCGAGTTCGCGAGCACCGTAGGGGCAGGCCCAGGCGCAGAGATTGCAACCCATGCACTTCGACTGATCCACCAGCACGATGCCGTCCTCCTCGCGCTTGTAGCTCGCTCCGGTCGGGCATACGGTCACACAAGCCGCGTCCTCACAGTGCATGCAGGACATTGGTGCGTTGATCGTCTTGCTGTTCGGGTAGTCGTCGACTTCGTAGTGACGGATACGGTTGAACCAGACGCCGGTCGGTTCAGCGCCATACGGGTCGGTATCGCTCAACGGTCCCGTGGTGCCCGAGGTATTCCACTGCTTGCAGGCCACCGCACAGGCATGGCAGCCCACGCAGGTGTCCATGTCGATGACGAGTCCGAGCTTCATCGTCCTTTCTCCGTCGGTCTATCTGCGCCATCTGGATCGGCCGGTCGCAAGGGTCCACGCATCAGCGCATCCTCCATCGACCGTTCGAGATTGACCGCATCGTGAGTGTGGTAGCGCAGTACGTCAGCGCCGGGCGCCATGTCGGGCAGCCGCCGAACGCTTGCAAACTCCGGCCAGACACCGGTCTCACCAGCGGCCGCGGGTTTGACATCGACTTTCAGGTCGTACCAGGCCGCCTGCCCGGTCACCGGATCGGAGTTGGTCAGCCGCCGCTCACCGTCGACGCTCGGCAGCAATTCCGAGATCAGGTGGTTCATCAGGAAGCCACGCGTCGCCTCCGGCGCATTCGTCTCGAGACCCCAGGCGCCACTCTGCTTGCCGATGGCATTCCATGTCCAGACGGTGTCGGGGTTGCATCCTTCCATCAGCTTGACCTGGCAACGAATCTTGCCGTGGTGACTCGTCACCCACACCCAGTCGAAGTCGTCGATGCCGAGTTTGGCGCCGCGCGCCCGGTTCATGTACAGATAATTCTGCGCCATGATCTGCCTGAGCCAGGCGTTCTGCGAATCCCAGGAGTGGTACATGAACATGGGCCGCTGGTTGACCGCATGGAACGGGTAGGTCGCGTTGTCGACACGCTGCTCCTCGAGCGGCATGTACCAGTCCGGCAACGGGTCGAAATGATCGATGAGCCGCTTTTTATCTTCCGGCGCCGTCGGGCACGGCCCTGCATACAAGCCCTCCCCCGCCAGACGAAACTTCTGCAGGGTTTCGGAATACAACTCCATGACGATCGGCCCGTCATGCCCGTTGAAGCCGACCGACTTCGCCCAGGCGAGATAGTCGCGATTCGCGAAGCGATAGAAACGCTGTTCGGGCGGCAGGTGATGCTCGAAGAAGCAGTCATGGTCGATATAAGCCTGCCACTGATCAGGGTTCGGCGCACCCACCATGCTCTTCTCACCCTGTTCACCGCGCCAGCCGGCGAGAAAACCGATGCCGGGGGCTTTCTCCCAGTTGGTTATGAAGTCCTCGTAACCCGAGAATTTCGCCGTACCATCCGGATTGACCAGCGCGGGAAAGCCAAGCCGGGACCCGATATCGACCAGCACCTCTTGCCAGGGCCGAACATCGCGATCAAGCGTCAGCACCGGCTGCCGGATGGAATCGCAGGCCGCGTGCGGTTCGGAGATGGGCCGGTCGAGCATGGAAATGGCGTCGTAGCGCTCGAGGTAGGTCGTGTCGGGCAGCACCATGTCCGAGAAGTTGACCATCTCGGAATGGAAGGCATCGGAGGTCACGATGAACGGGATCTTGTAGTCGCCATGCTCGTCCTTCTCCTGGAGCATGCCCTGCACTTCAGCGGTATTCATGCTCGAGTTCCAACCCATGTTCGCCATGAACAGGATCAGCGTGTCGATGGAGTAGGGGTCGCCCTTGACGGCATTGTTGATGACCATGTGCATCATGCCGTGATTGGCAATCGGCGCCTCCCAGGAGTACGCCTTGTCGATCCTGAGCGGGTTGCCGTCCGCATCGATGCACAGATCCTCCGGACATGTCGGAAAGCCGAGCGGTGGTGACGACAAGGGCGTATCCGGCGCCATCGCCTGGGCGGGCTTGATGCCGGGCGGAATATGCTTCGGGAACGGTGGCTTGGCGAGATGCGATCCCGGTGAGTCGATCGCGCCGAGCAGCATCTGCACCAGATGAATGGCCCGGCAACTCTGAAAGCCGTTCGAGTGGGCCGATATGCCACGCATCGCGTGCATCGCGACCGGCCGGCCGATGAAGCGCGGGTGGCGACGACCGGTCCAGTCAGTCCACGGCGTCTCTATGGTGATCGTCTCCTTGAAGGCGACGTGGGCCATCTCGAGCGCCAGACGTTCGATCGTTGCGGCGTCGACACCGGTCGCTTCCGCAACCGCTTCCGGTGCGTACTGTTCGTCGAGATATTTCTCGACCAGCAGTGACATGACGGTACCGACCCCAGTGACGTGCCCGTTGGCGTCATCGGTGGTGTAGTCGCCGAACAAGGCCGCGCTGACCCCCGTACCGTCGTGCACCGCGTCGTGCCAGGGCGCGGTCGAATCGGTCGCCATGTTCCAGACCTGCGGTTGTCCGTCGGCATCGCGCAGCAGCATGCCGTGGCGCGCGGTGCCCGGATCGTGGATCACCAGTTGTGTCGAATTGGTGTAGCGCGTAAGGAAATCCTGGTCGAACTGCTCGTTCTTCAGGAGGACGTGCACGAACGACAGGGCCAGCAGACCGTCGGTGCCCGGCCGAATGCCGATCCATTCATCGGCTATCGCCTGGTAGCCCGTGCGTGCCGGATTGATGGCAACGAACTTGGCGCCCCGCCGCTTCAGCTTCTCGAGGCCGATCTTGATCGGGTTCGACGCATGGTCCTCGGCGACGCCCCAGAGCATGAAATAGCGGGCGCGATCCCAGTCCGGATCACCGAACTCCCAGAACGACTGACCAGTCATGTAGAGGCCGCCAGCCGCCATGTTCACCGAACAGAATCCCCCGTGCGCCGACCAGTTGATGGTGCCGAACTGGGTTGCCCAGAAGCCCGTCAGCGCCTGCATCTGGTCGCGACCGGTGAAGAAGGCAAGTTTCTTCGGATCGGTCGCCCGGATCTTCCTGAGCCGCTCGGTGAGCAGATCCAGCGCCCGCTCCCAGGAGATCGGCTCGAATTCCCCGGCACCCCGCTCGGTGCCAGCCTTGCGCACCAGGGGCTGGGTGAGCTTTGCCGGGCTCTTCTGCTTCATGATGCCGGCGTTGCCCTTCGCACACAGCACGCCCTTGTTGACGGGATGGCGCCGATTACCCTTGATAAAGCGGATCTCGTTGCCCTCCAGCGTCACGTCGATACCGCAACGGCAGGCGCACATGTAGCACGTGGTCGACTTGACCGTCTGTGCTTCATGGTTCTCGAATTCAGGCAAAGCAGCCATGGAATCGCAGGCGTGATTGGGGAGGCTGCACCTTGGCGCGCCCGCTGCCCGAGTGCAAGCCGTATTTTCCTGTGGGCCATCAACGACATCTGGCCCGTGCGGTGAACGCTGCATGCGCGACGCCTGCGAACCACACGCACACCGCTGTCGTAATGAAGTCTTTGAGGCAGAATGAGCGGTCTGCCCGCCATCGGCATTTATCGGTAATCAGCCCCAGATGAACAACAAGCGCGTCACCCTCCTCGGCGGCACCGGCTTCGTCGGCACCCGTCTGGCCTATCTGCTGGCGGAGCGCTACACCGAGGTCACTGTGTTGACGCGCCGCGCACGACGGGTCCGGAACCTGCGCGTCGTGCCGAATCTGCATGCTCGCGAGGTCAACGTCCACGATGCCGACGCTCTGGCCGGGGCCCTGGAGGGCGTTGACGTTGTCATCAACCTTGTCGGCATACTCAACGAGACCGGTAGTACCACCTTCGCCAAGGCGCACGACGAATTGACCGGCAAGGTCGTGGACGCCTGCGCGGCAGCAGAGGTCCCGCGCTACCTGCACATGAGTGCGTTGAATGCGGACGCTGAAAACGGCACGAGCGAATACCTCCAGAGCAAGGGCCGGGCGGAAGATCGCGTGCGGGCCGCGGGCGAGTCGCTCGCCTGGACGTTCTTCCGGCCGTCCATCATCTTCGGCAAGGACGACGCCTTCTTCAATCGCTTCGCTGGCCTTTTGAAGGCGCTGCCGGTCTTCCCGCTGGCCGTGCCCGATGCGCGCATGGCGCCGGTCTGGATCGACGATGTCTGTCGCGTCATGATCGATTCCATCGACGATCACGCCTTGTACGGCGAAGCCGTCTGTCTGTGCGGGCCGGAAGTGTTCAGCTTGCGCGAACTGGTCGAGTACACCGCCCTGACAGCCGGATTGAAGCGCAAGATCATCGGCTTGCCAGACTGGGCGTCTCGTCTCCAGGCGAGGGTCATGGAGCGGGGGCCGGGCAAGCCGTTCTCTTACGACAATTACCTGTCACTGCAGACCGATAGCGTCTGTGCTGTCGATTGTCCGCGCCAGAGCACCTCGATCGAGGCGGTCGTGCCCCACTACCTCGGCGAGGTCGACTGGGCTGGCCGACTGCAAAGTCGCCGCGCCGGTGCGCGTCGCTGAAGGCGGATCATTCGCTCGCCAGGAGAGCTTCCAGTCGTTCCCGGCGTGCCTCGCGTGGCATGTCGCCGACCTCGGCAACGAGTTCGTGGAAGCGTTCGATATCTTCACCTGCTTCGCGATAGAGCGCGGCAAAGGCTGGCACGAAGCGGCGATAGGTGGACACCGCGACCAGTCGGGCATTGTTAAGGTCACGGGCGAACCAGCGGTCGTAGCCCGCATAGTCGTTCCAGGATTCCTTCAGCTCGGCATAGCGCTCGCGCATGGTCTCGAACGCCGCCGCCTTGCGTGTGCGCCGCGTGTCCTTGTCCATGTCCCCTTCGACGTACAGCGCAAGCAATGCCTCGCGGGTTCGCGCCAGCAATGCGACGAAATCTTCACTTCGCCCGAGTGATGCCTCGTAGTCGGCGATCCGATTCGCCTCGTCGCGAGCGGTCAACCAGCGTCGCGTGCCCATCTGCTCGACAAAGGTCGCGTAGGCTTCGTTGAAGTCGCTGTCGTCCTTGACGTAGACCACCTGGTGCGCCAGTTCATGAAAGAGCGTGCCGACGTAGCGTAGCTCGCCGCCTCGCAGCATCGTGTCGAGCACCGGATCGTCAAACCAGCCCAAGGTCGAATAGGCCGACGCGCCACCGACGGACACGTCGAGCCCTTCTGCATCGGCCAGTGCCGCAGCGTAGGCACGCGCCTCTTCCTCGGCAAAGTAGCCGCGATAGCTGACGCAGCCGGCAACCGGAAAACACCAGGTGCGCGGCTGCAGGGAAAACTCCTCCGCCGCGACCACGTTCCAGGTCACGGCACGACGACCGGTGGCAACGTAGGTGCTGTAGCTGTCGTTGTCGGGCAGACCGAGTTCGCTCACACCGAAGGCGCGAGCCGCCGTCAACGTCTCGAGCTTGGCGCGCAATTCGGGGTCGGTGTTCTCGTCAGCAAGCAGGCGCTCGATCGGCTCACGTGCCCGCATCAGGGAAAGGTGCCCGCCGACCGCCTGCGAGTAGTAGCCCAGCGTGCTGCAGCCACTCAGGGGGGCGACAGCAAGCAACGCGAACAGGACAGACAAGGCTATGTATCGCGACCGGAAACGCGATGGCAGGGGACGACGCGACATCCGCCGAGTGTACCATCGGTCCGTTGTACGGCCGCCAGGCGAGAAGCCTGCAGCACGCACCGGGCGTCGGGTCGTGGAAGGGGTTGAACATGAATGCGTATCTCGTCGGCGGGGCGGTCCGTGACCGTCTGCTCGGCCTGTCGGTCACCGACCGGGACTGGGTCGTCGTCGGCCGTACACCTGCGGACATGATCGATGCGGGCTTTCGCCCGGTCGGCAAAGACTTTCCGGTATTCCTGCATCCGGAAACCCATGACGAATATGCGCTCGCCCGGACAGAACGCAAGTCCGGCCCTGGCTATCGCGGTTTCGTCGTGAACGCCGATGCATCCGTGACGCTCGAAGAAGATCTCTCGCGACGGGATCTGACGATCAACGCCATCGCGATGCACGAGGACGGCAGCTTCATCGATCCGTACAACGGTCGGGGCGATATCGAAGCGAGGGTACTCAGGCACGTATCACCGGCATTCATCGAGGATCCGGTGCGCGTTCTCCGGGTGGCGCGCTTCATGGCCAGACTCGCGCCCTGCGGATTCTCGGTGGCCGAAGAAACACGCTCCTTGATGCAGGACATGGTCGCTACTGGCGAACTTGAGCATCTGGTCGCCGAGCGCGTCTGGCAGGAGCTTGAAGGCGCGTTGGCGGCCCCCGCCCCTCGCCAGTTCATCGATACGCTCCGCAGCTGCGGCGCACTTGGTGTGGTACTGCCTGAAGTCGATCGCCTCTTCGGCGTGCCGCAACCGGCCGAACACCATCCGGAGATCGACAGCGGCGAGCACAGTCTGCTGGTGCTCGAGCAGGCTGTTCTCCGCGACACGTCTGTCGACACCCGACTTGCGGCACTCCTCCACGACCTCGGCAAGGGCACGACCCCGGTCGAGCAGTGGCCGCGACACCCGGGCCACGAAGGTCGTGGCGCGGAAATCGTCATCGACCTCGCCGAACGCTTGCGCTTCCCGAAGCAGGCACGCGATCTCGCTACCCTCAGCGCGCGGTATCACGGGCAGGCCCACGATGTGGAGTCACTTCGCGCCACCACGATTGCACGTCTGCTGGAAGCGCTCGATGTCGTCCGCAAGCCTGAACGGTTCGAGCGCTTCCTGATCGTCTGCGAAGCGGACTCACGCGGACGCCTCGGCTTCGAGGACCGCCCGTACCCGCAGGCTGCTATCTTGCGCTTGCTGGCGGAGTCTTGGCGGTCGGTGGACGCCGGTGCTGTCGCCAAGGCGACGAGTGAGAAGGCGCGTATACCGGAGACGGTTCGTAATACACGGCTCGCGGCGTTGAGGGGGGTGCGTGTTCAGAACGGCAACTGACGCATCGCTCGATCAACCGGGGTCAGGGCTCGTCAAGGATTGAGTTGCGAACCGAATTTCAACGTGTTTCACCATGTTCTGGAAGTCCTTGTCTGTCGTCAACAGGGCAAGTTCGTAGCGAATTGCGAGGCGAGCAATGAGCGCATCAACGGTGCCTGCTTGCACGCCCTTGCGCCGACACAGGTTTCTCAGCTTTGCAGCTTCAACGTGATCGTTGAGATCCGGCACAATCATGGCCAAACTGGACAGTTTCGACGCTATCTTTTCGCTGTCCGACGCGCCGTTGAAGCCTTGGAGTCGCTCCTTGATCACAATCCCGGTGGAATGGACATCGCCTTCTCCGAGGAGTGCTTTTCCGAGGAGTGCTTTGGTGAGAAACTGCACCTGGGGTATATCTGGCGGTGCATCTCACCTCAGTGCGAGCGACCAGACGCTGGTATCAACCAGCATCGTCACGACCGTTCACGATCATTCTTGTAGTCGCACGAAGTGTCCCACTCCAGCTGCCCGAAGATGTCGACAATTCCCGGGCGTTCCCGGCGGGCGATGTACTCAACCAGGGCTTGAGTGACTGCGGCCTTCTTCGTCTTCTCGCCGCTGACTTCAAGAGCCTTTTCGAGCAGCTCTGGCTCGATTGAAAGGTTGGTTGCCATGTGTGAATTCTCACACACATCATCACACATTCCAATATCTACCAGACGCCTCGGATCCCGTTCAAACTCTGGAAAACGACACGTCAACCCAACGCTCCAGACCAGAAAAAACCCGACCAAAACGTGTATACGACAAGGCCCAGGCGAGCAGTACACCGGAGGAGTTGGCCAGCATGTCGAAGACTTCGAACTGACGTGCTGGCACCAGTGCTTGCAGGAACTCGACCCCAATGCCGAGTGTCGCGAATCCCGCTGCGAGCAGCAGCCGGGTGAGATCGTGTCGGAATATCTGCGCGAACCAGCCCATCATCGCGGCGTAAGCGCAGAGGTGCATCACCTTGTCGTGGAGGACGAAGGGGCTGACGGCCGCGGGCACGGCGATCAATGACAGGAACACGATCAGGGCTACCAGCAGACAACCAAGGCCGATCCAGAGGTAGCCCCAACGGAGATGGTCGGTCGCCAGAGGTCGTGGAGCACGAAAGTCGAACGTCATTGGTAGCTCGTGTTCAAGTCGCGGTCGCACCTATTGCTAGCGGACAAGTCGCCGGAATCCTGATGCGGGCACACATCAATCGGGTAATTTCCTGCCACCGGATCAAGCCTGACGTGCAATCACGATGGCCAGCGCGAGCAGCAGCGCAAGCACGCCGTGACCGACACTCGAGAGCACCAGTGGATGCCGCCATCGTCCGCCGCGCAGTCGCACCCAGGCAATCACGAGCACCGCGAAGAACGGCACGCCGAGACCGACCCACAGGGCAACGCCACCCGCCTCGATGGACCAGTTGAGCTTGTCGCGACCATCGATGATCCAGCCGAGCACCGTGTAGACGAACAGGAAGCAATTCATGACGATCGGCACCAACAGCAACGCGAACTGCGTTACGGGTCCGACCGGTCGAGGGCTTGCAGTCACGAGGGCGCGCATGGATTCGAACGACATCAGGGAGAATGGGCACCGGAACCGCCAGTCGGCACGCCGGTCCGAGAGCCTACCGTATTCACCCGTGACATCGAGACATTGCAAATGAGAAGAATCCTGACGCTGATCGCCATCGCCGGCCTGAGTTTGTCGGCCCCGGCACTCCTTGCCGGCCAGGCCGATGTGGTCGATGTCGGTGTCACCGCCCTCGGCGACAGCCGCTTTCGCATCGACGCGACCGTCCGTCATGACGACACTGGCTGGGACCACTATGCCGACCGCTGGGATGTGCTGACACTCGATGGCACCTTGCTCGGCAGCCGCGAACTGGCGCACCCGCACGTCGACGAACAACCGTTCACACGCTCGTTGACGCTGGAAATTCCGGCCGAGGTCACGCGCATCGTGCTGAAAGCCAACGATTCGGTACACGGCGCCGACGGCGCAGGCTTCGAGATTGACGTGCCGCACTGAACGCGCGGGCAAGGTATACCCACGCCGGGAATGCGTAGACGGCGATCCTCCTGGACGAAGACCCTCCTAGGCGAAAACCCAGAGGAGCAAGGCCCCCAACGCGAGTCGATACAGCACGAACGGTCCCATGCCGATCCGGTTGATGAAGGCCAGGAAGAGCTTGATGCAGATGAACGCGCTGATTGCCGCGACGACCGTGCCAAGGGCAAGCGCAGTCCAGTCTGCCGGACCGTCACTCGCGACAAGATCGCGGGTGACGGCGAGGCTCGACAGCACGATGATCGGGATGGACAACAGGAAGGAATAACGCGCCGCGGCCTCACGCGTCAACCCGAGCAGAAGTCCGGCGGTGATGGTGATACCGCTCCTTGATGTGCCGGGAATCAGGGCGAGCGCCTGGGCGCCGCCGATGACGAGAAAGTCCAGCCAGCCGAGCGTCTGCTCGTCGCGGACGAGTTGTGCGCGTCGGTCAGCCAACCAAAGGAGTAGCCCGAACAGCACCGTTGTGGTCGCGATGACGAACGGCGAACGGAGGTGCTGCCCGACGACATCCATGAACAGGAGGCCGACGAGGCCTGCCGGGATCGTGCCGAGAATGACGCCCCAGGCGAGCCGTGCCTCGGCAGACATGCCCGATGTGCCAGACGACGCCTGTGCGTGACTGTCCCGCCGTCCGGGCAGCGAGCCCAGCCAGGCGATGAACAGGGTGACGATATCGCGCCGGAAGTAGGCCACCACCGCGATCAGTGTGCCGAGGTGCACGGCCACGTCGAAAGCCAGGCCCTGATCCTGCCAGCCGAGCAATTGGGGCACCAGGATCAGGTGCGCCGAACTCGACACCGGCAGGAATTCGGTCAGGCCCTGTACGAGCGCCAGCCAGATGATATGTGACAGTTCCATCGGAAGTTTCGGGAAGAGACAGCATTTGCCAGGGCAAGGGCCGCGCCGGGATGGCCGTTCTGCAGGAATTCCATCTGCGGGAAGTGACGGGCAACAGGCTCGCGATCAGAGCCGATGGGCCAGGTCCTGCAGCACAAAACCGCGAAGCGGCCGATCATAGCCCTTGCCGAGCGCGATGAACTGGAAACGCTCGCCCATTTCGCCAGGCAGGGTCAGTGTGCGAATGGCTCGCGCCTGGGCGAACCGCCCGGTTTCGCTGGCAAGTGCGGCCTGGGCCGCTTCGACCCGCCCCTGCAGGTCGCAGCCGAGCAGGAAGGCCGCCTGCGAGGTATAGCCGAGCAATGACAGACCAGCGTCGACCCCGGCTTCCGCCACCCGGGTAAAATCCACGTGTGCCGTGATGTCCTGCAGACCGGGCAGGAAGTAGGGATCGCCATGAGCGCGGTGACGGTAGTGACAAGTCAAGGTGCCGCGGTCACGTTCGGCAAGAAAATACTCCCGCCGGGGGTAGCCGTAATCGGCAAGCAGGATCACGCCGGCACTGAGGGAATCGGCCAACGCCGCGACCCAGGGGCCGAGTTCCGGGCAGAATTCGGACGCATAGTCATCGGGGAGCGCCTGCCCGAGATCGCGCTCGATGGCGTGAACCGCCGTCTCGATTGCCGTCGGCGCAGGCCTCAGCACGTCGCCGAAGCCCGCTTCGCCATGCTCGACACCGACCTGCCAAAGCCTGCCCTCCTGCCGTGCGAATCTTTCCACCGGCAAGGCATCCATGACTTCATTGGCAAGTACGACGCCCGAGAATCCGATCGGCAAGCTGTCGATCCAGCGGACTCGTGACAGTACGTCGCCCGACAGGGCACCGGTCAGTAGTGCCTGCTGTCGCTCACGCAACTCGGCACTGGGTTCGAGAATCAGATAGGGCAGCTGCCGCGACGGCTCGAGCGCAGCGAGGATGCTGGCGGCGAGCAGACCATTGCCCGCGCCGAGCTCGAGAATGCCAGCAGTCTCCGCAAGCGACGACAGCACCTCCAGACACTGCGCCGCGACGCATTGCCCGAACAACGGTGACAATTCCGGCGCTGTGATGAAGTCGCCTCGGGCACCGAACTTCGGCGCACCCGCCATGTAATAACCGAGACCGGGCTCGTACAGGGCCTGCGTCATATAGTCGGCGAAACTGAGCGGTCCCTCGGCCATGCGCGACTGAATCAACGCCGTCAGTCGCTCGCTGTGTGCCCGCCCGACCGCATCGGGCGGCGGCAAGCGCACCCCGGTCTCTTTCACGGGCGACTGTCCGCGCCGATCGTCGTGTGCATCGGCCGGGTCCCGGGCGTGCCGCGTTCGATGATGATGCCGACATCGGTCGACCCGTCGAGCGCATCCGGCTTGTGCAGCACCAGTCGCACCCAGGGCACGCCGAGATCTTCCCGGATGAACGCACACAGGCGCTCGGCGAGCGTCTCGATGAGCGCTTCGTCGCTCGCCGCGACAAAGTCACGAATCGCATCACTCAGCGTCTTGTAGTCGAGAGCATCGGCAATGTCGCGGCTGGCGGCGGGTGTGGCAATGTCAGCCGCAAGCTCGAGATCGATCACCAGGGGCTGCCGCTGTTCGCGTTCGTGCGGCAGGATGCCGATGATGGTCTCGACCCGCAGTCCGGTCACGAAGATCCGGTCGAAATCGCGGGTCGTCATCGGCTGACCTGCCGGGCGTCGGGCGTTACGGTCTCAATCATGCTTGGCTGTTCACTCGCGGAATGGACGTTTGTAGATTGTGACGACCCCGCTCGCAGGCCTCGTCACGGCGCCCGCATTTTCCATCAGGAAGCAGGCTTGAGTGACGGCACCGATTTCGCTACACTCCGGCGGCTAAGCTACGTCAAACCTGATTTTCCGGAGCAGTTCTCCATGTCCAGAGTGTGCCAGGTGACCGGGAAGGGTCCCATGAGCGGCAACAATGTCTCTCACGCCAACAATCGCCGCAAGCGTCGTTTCCTGCCGAACCTCCATACGCACCGTTTCTGGGTGCCGGCCGAGAAGCGCTTCGTCAGCCTGCGTGTGTCCTCCAACGGCATGCGCATCATCGACAAGCGCGGCATCGAAACTGTGCTCGCCGAGCTGCGTGCTCGTGGCGAGAGCGTCTAGACAACCATCGACGGATATACAGACTCATGAGAGACAAGATCAAGCTCGTGTCGTCGGCCGGAACAGGCCATTTCTACACCACGACAAAGAACAAGCGCACGATGACCGGCAAATTCGAGATCAAGAAGTTCGATCCCGTTGTCCGTCAGCACGTCATGTACAAGGAAGCAAAGATCAAGTAACCCCGCTCGCCTGTAATCCCGCTCGCCTGTAATGCAGCTCGCCCGTCTCAGCCCTTGAATGGCTCGAGACGGTAACCGTGAAGGCGCATCGCGAAGTCCTCGAGGCATTCGATACCTGTGGCTTCCGCTTCACGACACCATTCCTGCAAGGCGTGTAGCAACGCATCCTGACTCGCACCGGCCTTGTGCCAGATAGCCTGCAGACGGTGCTGCAGCGCATAGACAGTCTGCAAGGCATCGCTATGCGCCAGGGCCGCCGCGACGCGGGCTCGGCCAGCTTCGTCAAGAAGCGCCTCGACCTTGTTGAGATCACGGGCCGCCTTCCGCAAGGTGCGCCGCTCGCCACGCGCCTGCGCGTCGCGAACCTCGTTCTTGTGCACAGGCCGGATGACGCTTCGCGCATAGCTTTCCATGACATGCAGCCGACTCGAGATGATGGCCTTGACGGTCTCCACATCCATCGTCGTCTTGCTGGCGTCGAAAGCCGGTCGCGGCGCAACCCGACGAACCCTGGCCAGGCCGAGTGCGCTGAACAGCCGGATGTAGCACCAGCCAAGATCGAGCTCCCACCGACGCAGCGAGAACCGCGCCGACGAGGGATAGGCATGGTGATTGTTATGCAATTCCTCACCGCAGACGATGGCGGCAAGCGGCGTCAGATTGGTCGCGGCATCGTCAGTCTCGAAGTTGCGATACCCCCAATAGTGCCCGAGACCGTTGATGACCCCGGCCGCCAGCACCGGAATGCACAGCATCTGTATCGCGAACACGGCGATACCCGCCAGACCGAACAACGCGAATTCGACCACCGCCAGAGCACCCACACCGACAATGCCCAGCCGTGAATAGACGTTTCGCTCCATCCAGTCATCGGGTGTGCCGTGACCGAACTTGTCGAGAATGCCGTCCTCGGCTGCCGCTTCGCGATACAGCTCGGCGCCTTCCAGAAGGACCTTGCGAATGCCGTATATCTGCGGGCTGTGCGGGTCTTCCGGCCCTTCGCATCGCGCATGGTGCTTCCGATGCACCGACACCCATTCGCGGGTGATCATGCCGGTCGTCAGCCAGAGCCAGCCACGGAAGAAATGCTGCAGCACCGGGTGCAGATCGACGGCGCGGTGCGCCTGACTCCGATGCAGATAGACGGTAACCGACAGCAACGTGATGTGGCAGCTCAACACCGTCCACAACACAAGGCCCCATGGCGAGACATCCCAGGCTCCGAAAAGAAACGACACACTCACCTCACTCATTGGATTTTTACAGGGGGCAATTTGCCGGAACCCGCAAGATACCTGAGGACAGGGGGCGATGGTGGCGCTGAACTATACTTCGAGCGTTCCGTCCGATCGCGACGCTCTGCGCACAGCGACCCTGTCCCGGATTTGCGGACGACACCCCAGCCGACCACGATTCATGCCTGAATCCACCTCCGAGATACTGCTCGACGCCCGCGGCCTCGGTCGAGGCTTCGGGGCGCAGCGTCGAACGCCTGCAAGGTCCGCGGCACCGGCGAATCCGGCAACGGCGCAGCGCGGCGGCATTCGCGATCTCACCCTGACGCTCAGACGCGGTGACGTGCTTGGACTCCTGGGTCTGAACGGGGCCGGCAAGTCGACGACGGTGCGTCTGCTGGCAGGCGTGCTGACGCCACAGACGGGCAGCGTCACCATCAAGGGGCACTCGCTCGAGGACAATCCGCTGGACGCGCGCGCAGAGATCGGATATCTGCCCGACACACCCCCGCTCTACCCGGACATGCGGGTCGAGGCCTACCTGCTACTGGCCGCCCGGCTCCGGCGGCTCCGCGGCCGCACGGCGCGAGAGGCGGTCGAGCGGATCATCGGCCGTTGTTCGCTCGATACCGTCAGCCGCTCGCGCATCGCCACCCTGTCGAAGGGCTTTCGACAGCGTGTAGGGCTTGCCCAGGCGCTGGTGCATGACCCCGAAGTATTGCTGCTGGACGAACCGGGCAACGGCCTCGATCCGCAGCAGACCGAGGAACTGCGCCATATCGTCAGCGATGCAGGACAAAAGCATTGTGTGGTGTTCTCGACCCATCTTCTGCACGAAGCGCGCAGCGTCTGCAACCGCATCGCGGTATTGCATGAAGGTGCTCTTCTGACGGAGCGGCCAGCCGCGGGCAGTGAACTCGATGAGCTGTTCGCGCGGCTCGCCCGTGGCGAGCCTGGCCAGGATTCCGGCCACAAGCCCGACACCGGCGGAGCGCGGCCGTCGTGATCTCGACCGTCATTCGCCACGAAAGCGCGATGCTGCTGCGCTCGGCGCAGATCTGGCTGATCGCGGCCCTGATCGCTGCGCTGTTCGGCTATCTCTTCCTGACCCAAGTGCAAGCCTGGCTCAACGTGCAGACAGCGCTCGCTCTCGAAGACAAGGCACCGGGCTTGACCGGATTTCTCGCGGCCCGCTTTCTCGCACCGCTCGCCATGCTCTTCAGCATCATCGCCCCCTTGTTCGCCATGCGTGCCTTCAGCAACGAATACCGCCTGGCGTCATTCCCCCTCTGGCAGTCATCACCGATCTCATCGACGGCGCTGGTCATTGGCAAGTACACAGGCATCCTCCTGGTGCTTCTGCTGCTCGTGCTGATCCCTGTCGGCATGGTGTTCGCCATGGGACTGTTCGTACCGATCGATCTGGGCACGCTCGCCTCGGCCACTCTGGGCCTGATCCTCTCGACAGCAGCCTTCACGGCAACAGGCTTGTATTTCTCGAGTCTGACGCGCCACGCCATGATTGCGGTTCTTGCAAGCCTTGCCCTGCTACTTCTGCTCTGGCTGATCGGTAGCGCGGCATCTTCAGCGCAACGCGTCGGTGGGGCGCTACCGCTGGATGCGCTCCGGGGCTTCTCCATCGGCGAGCGCGTCGCGGGTTTCTTTCAAGGCTTCATCGCCACCGGTGATATCGTCTTCTTTTCCGTCATGACCGCACTGTTCCTTGCCTTGACCGTGGTTCGACTCGATGCGCTTCGCGACGGAGGAACGGAGTGAGCGGAGGTCGCAGGCTGACGCTACTCATCGTTGGCATCGCGCTACTCGCAGGCTGGCTCGGCTTGCGTTTCTCCACTTCGTTCGATCTCACCGCCAATGAACGCCACAGCCTCTCATCCGCGAGTCTGCAGGCGGCAGCGGCGCTCGACGGGCCGCTTGACCTGATTGCCGTGATGCGCCCGGAACGCACACAGGTCGATGCGCTGACGGCGCTGGTTGAACGATTCCGTATAGCCAAGCCTGACATCACACTCACGTTCGTCAATCCAGACACCGATCCGGCACGCGCCCGCTCACTCGGCACCACGGCGGGCGCCGAACTGATCCTCAGGAATGCGACGCGCGAACAGCGTCTGCAAAATCTCTCCGAACGCACGCTGGTCGGTGCCATGCGACGACTCGGCCGGGAGTCTGACCGCGACATCGTCTTCATCACCGGGCACGATGAACGCAGCCCGAGCCTGCAAACCGATGACGACTGGAGCGACCTCGCGGCCAGGCTCGCCAGCAGCGGTCTCGCCAGCCGCGAGGTCAGTCTGGTGGCGGAACCGCACCTCGCCGAGAGCATCGACGTCGTCGTCCTCGCGGCACCAAGACGACCGTATTTTCCGGGAGAGATCGCCAGTCTGATGAACTATATCCGTGCCGGTGGCAATCTGCTCTGGCTCGCGGAGACGCCGAGCAAGTCTGCCACCGGGCCGGGGCTGGAGGCACTTGCGGACGATCTCGGTGTCGACGTGCTGCCGGGACATGTCATCGATACTGCAAGCCAGGCTCTTGATGCCGAAACGCCGGACTTCGTGCTTCTCGATCGGTTTCCGCCCCACCCCATCACCCAGAGCCTCGCCAACCCGGTGCTGCTGCCACAGGCTCGGGCACTCGCTGCGACCGCACTTGCAGGCCAGGAGACGCTGCCCATTCTCGTCACCCCCGAGGCGAGCTGGACTGAAGGCGGCGCTCTCGAAGGCGAGATTCGCTTTGACGAGAACACCGACGAACTCGCAGGCCCTCTGCTCCTTGGCCTGGCCATCGAACGTGCCCGCGGAACAGCAACGCCACAGCGCATGGCCGTCATCGGCGACGCGGATTTTGCCGCCTCGCGCTTCCTCGGTAACGGCGCGAATGCCGCCTTCGCCGAGAGCGTACTGCTGTGGCTGGCAGGTGATGGCGCCGAGGCGGACTTCATCACCGTTCCTGCCGCCGATGCCCAGCTAACGCTCACCACGCGCGAACGGGCGCTGCTGGTCGCTGCATTTCTCGCGCTCGTTCCCGGCCTGCTCCTGATCGTCGCGCTGATCGTCTGGCGTCGCCAGCGATGATCACGCGTCGAGATCGCCGCCAACGGTTCACGATAGTAACGAGCGCGGTTTTCCTGGCACTCGCGGCAACCGTGAGCGTCATCATCTGGAACGACCGTTCCTCGAACGTTACCACTGCCTTCGTCGAGAACGCCGATGTCAATACTGCAAGCCGCATCCTGATCGCTCGACCTGACTACCCGGACCTCGTGCTTGAACGACAATCAGGCCACTGGTCGATCACATCGCCTTGCAGGATCAGCGCTGACATCGAACGCATCACGCCGTTGCTCAAGGCCTTGTCAACGTCGCCACTGAGCTATTCCGCGCGCGAGGTCGATCGTGAGGCAGCCGGACTGCTCGAGCCCCTCGCCGTCGTTACCATCGATGACGATGTCATCCAGCTCGGCGCCACCGATCTGGCGGGTGAACGCCGCTATGCACAACGCGGCGACACCATCGCGCTGGTACCCGAGTGGGTACTCTCGCTTGCCAACGGCGGCGCTTCCGCACTTGCCGTCCAACGGCTGTTTCCGGTTACTCCGACAGAACTGACGCGAGAGGAAGGCCGCGCGCTCGACATCGATGCCTGGTCGGGTCTCAGTGCAACCCAGGTGATTGCGTGGCCACCCGCCGACACGCCAGGCACCCGCCATGCATACGCCCTCGAGGCGAGTATCGAAAACGACGCGAACACACGCCTGGAGCTGGTCGCAACCGATGCGTGGACCGCGATCATCACCGCAGGCGACAGCTGCGCTCGCTTGTTTTCCAACGACGACATGCCCATCGACAGCGCCCTCTGATGCCCGAACTCCCCGAGGTAGAGACGACACGCCGTGGCATCGAACCCTGCCTCGCAGGTCATCGCATCGAGGATCTGCTCGTACACGAGCGACGCCTGCGCTGGCCCATTCCCGACGATGTGCAGGCGCTCGTCGGGGCCACCGTCTCGTCGGTAACGCGGCGTGCGAAATACCTGCTGATCAATGTGCCCACAGGTGCAGCTCTTGTTCACCTCGGCATGTCCGGCAGCTTGCGCATCGCACCGCGGGACGAAGCGCTTCGCAAGCACGATCACGTCGAGATGATGCTCTCCTCCGGCGGCGTGCTCCGCTTTCATGACCCCCGACGATTCGGGAGTCTGCTCTGGCAGGCGATCGATGCACCGACACATCCCCTGCTCGCCCGCCTCGGCCCCGAGCCCCTGTCGGACGCATTCGATGCCGCGCACCTTTTCCTCGCGACACGAAAGCGCAACGTGGCCATCAAGGTGCTCATCATGAACGCCGCCATCGTCGTCGGGGTCGGCAACATCTACGCAAGCGAAGCGCTGTTCCAGGCGGGCGTTCGCCCGGGCCGCGCGGCTCGCCGGGTGACGCGTGACGAGACGCTACGCATTGTCGAGGCGATCAAGACGGTACTCTCGCGCTCTATCGAACAAGGCGGTACGACCTTGCGGGATTTCGTGAACAGCGACGGTACTCCGGGTTACTTCAAGCAGTCGCTCGCGGTCTACGGCCGCACCGATCTGCCTTGCAGCCGCTGCGGCAGCCCGATCCGGCAACGTGTCCTTGCCCAACGCTCGACCTTCTGGTGTTCCCTCTGTCAGCGCTGACGGAGCACAGCCGTCAGCCCCGACTCGCGTCCGCCGGCGGGCTCGCCTTCATCAGCGCCTCGTAGCGAAGCTGCAGTGTGCCGCGAGATTCGACATGATCCGGGTCGACGATGATGCACTCCACCGGACAGACGACGACACACTGTGATTCGTCATGATGACCGACGCATTCAGTACAAAGATGCGGATGAATCTCGTAGATCTCCTCACCCATGTAGATCGCCGCGTTCGGGCATTCCGGCTCGCAGACGTCGCAGTTGATGCATTCGTCAGTGATCAGCAGGGCCATGCCTGTACCTCCCTGTGCCGGCGTCTGGAGCTTGTCAACGCGCGCTCCGCTTCCCGGCAAACGCCTCGATCACGACGGGATGGACGAATTCACTGACATCGCCATCGAATCTCGCGATTTCCCGAACGATGCTCGAGGACAGGAAGGTGTAATCCTGTGCGGCGGCGATGAAGATGGTCTCGACAGAGGGTGACAGATGACGATTGACGCCAGCGATCTGCACTTCATATTCGAAGTCGGAAATGGCCCGCAGCCCGCGCACGATCACCTTGCTGCCCACCGTTGCCGCCAGATCGACCAGCAAGCCATCGAATGACTGCACCGTGACGTTGTCCAGATCCCGAAAGATATGGTCCGCCATCTCGACACGCTCCTCGAGCGTGAAGTAGGGACTCTTGTTGGTACTCGCGGCCACGCCGATGACGACATCGTCGAACATCCGACTGGCGCGATTCGCGACATCGATATGACCGACGGTCATCGGATCGAAGGTACCGGGATAGATGGCTGTTACGCGCATCGGGACAGGCCCGTTTCAGGGCCGCGCAGTGTGAGTGAAATGTGGCTCGCACGCAAATGCCTGCTTTCAATCATTTTTTCTCCGGAACCGGTACAAGCGAGCCATGACGTCGCCGAAGGCTCGCTCACGCGCCGTGACAAGCCCGTCTGGCAAGACCGATTCGATGGCCTGCGCGCGCGGCGCCTCCACGTATACAAACGCTTCTTCCGCCAGATGCCCGGTCGCCAGCTGCCGAAGCATTTCGCCCTGGCAAGCGAGGTCGAATGGCGGATCGACGAAGACGATGTCGTAGGGTCTTGTGCTGGCGGCAAGCCAGGCATTGGCCGTGCCACGTTCGAGACAAATGAATTCGCTGGCCTCAAGCGTCTCGATGGCGCGTGAGATCGCGGCGGCGGCGAGCCGGTCAGGCTCGACGAGCGTGACCTCGATCGCACCGCGCGAGGCCGCTTCGAAGCCCAGCGCGCCACTGCCGGCAAAGAGATCGAGACATCGCGAGCCGACGATCTCGGGCTGGAGCCAGTTGAACAACGTCTCACGCAGCCGATCACCGGTCGGCCGCAGGCCCTCGACATCAGGGACATCGAGTCGACGCCCTCGCCAGCGACCACCGATGATGCGGACACGGCCGACGGCGCGCGCCGACATCGGACCGGATGACTGTCTGACTGGGCGTTTGCGCGGCGACACGGATGTTAGTATCCGACGTTTTACGACCCGACGGGCATGTTCAGCTTTCTCAAGCGGCAGAAGAAGGTCAGGGAAGAGGCGCCGAGTGCTGCCCCCCTCGACGCCAAGCTCGGCCGCACCCGGTCGCGCTTCCGCGACAACCTGCTCGATTTCCTTGTCGGCCGCAAACCGATCGACGACGACCTGCTCGAGGAACTCGAGAGCCAGCTGATCATGGCGGATGTCGGCGTCGATGCGACCGACCGCATCATGAAGTCGCTCAATGGAAAGATCGGCCGCTCGGAAGTGGCTGACTCGAACGCGCTGCGCAGTGCGCTTCGCGATGAGCTCGTCGCCCTGCTCCAGCCGGTCGAACGACCGCTCGAAATTGCCGAACGCAGCGATCCCTTCGTGATTCTCGTCGTCGGCGTCAACGGCGCCGGCAAGACCACCACTATCGGCAAGCTCGCCCGACAGCTCGAAGAGGGTGGCAAGAAAGTGATGCTGGCAGCGGGCGATACTTTCCGGGCTGCGGCGGTCGAGCAGCTGCAGGGATGGGGCGAACGTAACGGTGTGCCGGTCATCTCCCAGAGCAGCGGCGCAGATTCCGCATCGGTGATCTTCGACGCCTTGCAATCGGCTCGAGCGCGAGGCATCGATGTGCTGATCGCGGACACGGCCGGACGCCTGCACACGCAGGCGAACCTGATGGAGGAGCTGCAGAAGGTCAAGCGGGTACTCGGCAAACTCGATGCCGATGCCCCGCACGAGACACTGCTCGTGCTCGACGGCGGCACCGGCCAGAACGCACTCTCTCAGGCCGAACAGTTCGATGCGGCCCTGACCCTGACCGGGCTCGCCGTGACCAAGCTCGACGGCACCGCCAAGGGCGGCGTGATCTTCGCCATCGCCGAGCGCACCGGCCTGCCTATCCGCTTCATCGGCGTAGGTGAGAAAGTCGATGATCTCGAGGTGTTCGAGGCGGCCCGCTTCGTCGACGCACTGATCGCGGCCGACGGCGAACCCCGGTCGAGCAGCGCAAGCGATGGCGGCGAGGTCGCCTCGCACAGCGCATGATCGAATTCGATGCGGTCGGGCTGGCCTACGAGCGGGGTCGCCCGGCGCTGGACGATGTCTCCTTCTCCCTCGCGGGCGGTTCGTTCACCTTTCTGACCGGGCATTCCGGCGCGGGCAAGAGCTCTTTGCTGCGCCTCGTAGCCAGGCTCGAACGCCCGACCCACGGTGCGATCCGGGTTGGTGGCATCGACTATGCCGGACTCCGGCCGCGCCAGGAATCGGCTCTGCGTCGCCAGATGGGCATCGTTTTTCAGGACAACCGCCTGCTCGACGATCGAAGCGTCTTCGATAATGTCGCGCTGCCACTGATCATCGGCGGCTGGCGTTTTTCCGACATCTGCACCCGCGTGCAGGCGGCGCTCGACAAGGTTGGCCTCGGCAATCGAGGCGATGCACGGCCTGAAGTCCTTTCCGGTGGCGAACAGCAGCGGGTCGGCATCGCACGCGCAGTCGTCGCGCGGCCTAAACTTCTGCTTGCCGATGAGCCAACCGGAAATCTCGACCCGGACATCAGCGCCGACATTCTCGAACTGCTGATGCAGTTCAATGCGTCCGGCGTGACGGTACTCTTCGCGACCCACGACACAGCGCTGCTCGACGCTTACGATTTTCCGCGCCTGACGCTCTCCCGCGGCAGTATTCAGTCACGACCATGAAGCCCCTCGACGAGAACACCGCCGAGGTGACATCGGTGGCCGGGGCGCGCTGGCGCTACGGCCGCCGCGGCTATGCGCTCGCAGCAAGCTTCGCTCAGCTCGGCGGGCGGAAACTCGCGAGCGCAACGACGCTCATGGCGCTCGGCATCACGCTCGCCCTGCCCGCGCTGTTGCTGTTCACGATGGATAGCCTTGACACCCTTGCCAGTCGCTCGCTCGAAGGCGAGAGTCTGACGCTCTACTTGAACACCGAGCTGCCCGCCGGTGACAGCGCACGTCTCCGCTCAGAGGTGGCTGCAAGCCCCGGCATTCGCGAGACACGCTATATCTCGCCCTCAGAAGCACTCGAGACATTCCGCAAGCAAGCCGACGTGGACGCGGCACTGATCGCGCTCGGCAAGAACCCCTTGCCCGGTGCGATCGTCGTCTACCCCGACACCGACCAGCTCGAAGACGCCGCCATCCGGGCCCTCGCAACGGCACTTGGCGCCCTGCCGGGTGTCGAACGCGTGCAGGCGGATCTCCGCTGGGTGCGACGCCTGCAGGCCGCCGTGGCTCTGGCCCAGCTCGTCGCGATCTTGCTCGCCGGTTTCCTCCTGTTGACTGCCCTGCTGGTCATCGCGAACACGATTCGACTCGAGCTGTCACGACGTCGGAACGAACTCGAGGTGTCGCGCCTGCTCGGGGCAAGCAGCGGTTTTCTGGCACGGCCAGTGATCTATGCGGGTGCGGTGTACGGCTTCCTCGGCGGCCTTATCGGAAATGTGCTGGCGCTGCTCGCGTTGCAACTGCTGCGCGGACCGGCCGACGACCTGGCACGGCTTTACGGCAGTGGATTCCTGCTCTCATTGCCCTCCCTTGAACGCCTGGGCCTGATCTTGCTTGTTTCCACTCTGTTGGGTCTACTTGCGGCCCTGCTCACTCTTTACGGGCCGTCACGACAGAAAGTCGGTGGTGGACCTTGAGTTTGTGGTCCTGCAAGTCGCTGTTTTCGTATATTAAGTTTTAAGTAGGTCACGGTTTCGGGCAGGCGTGTGGAAAGTACGCAAATCCGGGAACTTTGCCAACTTTTGGCACTCTCAGTATCCGAGTGCTAGCATCTTTTCGATGCATGACCAGAAAGAGGGGTATACGCACATGAGCAGCACCGCGCTGACCGTAAACAAGGCTTCAATGGCCGTACCGGCAATCACGGACGACCTAAACAGCTATCTGGCAAAGATTGCCGGAATCGAGCTGCTTTCCGTCGAGGAGGAGCAGTCGCTCGCGCGCCGCTTGCGCGAGGAAGAAGATCTGGACGCCGCCCGTCGACTCGTCATGAGTCAGCTTCGCTTCGTCGTGCATATCGCCAGGACGTACAAGGGCTATGGCCTGCCGATGGCAGATCTTGTCCAGGAAGGCAACATCGGCCTGATGAAGGCCGTCAAGCGATTCGATCCGGATGTCGGCGTACGACTGATTTCGTTCGCCGTCCACTGGATCCGTGCCGAGATTCATGAATACGTGATTCGCAACTGGCGCATCGTCAAGGTGGCGACCACCAAGGCTCAGCGCAAGCTGTTCTTCAAGCTCCGCAGCGCGAAGAAGGAACTCAACTGGTTCAGCCAGGAAGAGGTCAATGCCGTCGCCAAGGATCTCGATGTGGCGCCGGAAGTGGTCATGGAGATGGAATCGCGCATGCACGGCCATGACACCGCCTTCGATGCACCGCCCGGTGCCAGCGAAGAGCGCATCAGTCTTTCACCGGCCGATGTGCTGTTCGAGTCGGAAGGTGATCCGTCGGACATTCTCGAAGAGTCGGATGGTCGAGAGCGTTCGCTCGAAGGTCTCGCTGCCGGGTTCGAAGTGCTCGACGATCGCAGTCGGACCATCCTGGAGCGTCGCTGGCTGCAGGACGAGAAGTCCACGCTGCACGAACTCGCCGGTGAGTATGGCGTGTCGGCCGAGCGCATTCGCCAGATCGAGAAAGCTGCCATGAAGAAGATCAAGACCCATCTTCTGGCCGCTGCCTGACCGGCCAACGGCTGCGGCGTCTGTCGACGTCGTGGCCGAATGCAACGTATCGAAGTGCAAGCATCATCAAGGCCGCGCCAGTCGCGGCCTTGTCGTTCTCGGTCGACGACCCCTTGGCGTCGAGTCTGGTGGGCGTCGAGCAAGCTGTATTACATGACGGTATGGACGCACAGGTGACTGAAACGTCGCCCGGCGACCACTTTCTGCTACTTTGCGAGGCTTCGCCAATCGGACAGTGAAGCCCGTGAAAGTGACGACTCAGACATTGGAACAGTCGCTCCCCCGCAGGACGCACGTCGTTTCAGAACCGGGAATTCTCGCGCGTTTCGCGCGTGCCCACAGAAGCGTCGCATCGGCGGTAGGCCTTGCTCTCCTGTGCACAGCCGGCACCGCTCTGGCAGAACGCCCCGGCCCGCCAGGAACGCCAAACGGCACGGTCAGCGGCAATCTGGTGTCCTTGCGATGGGCCGAAGCGCCTGACGACGAAGGCGCGAGTGGCTACAACGTCTATCGAAACGGTCGCTACATCGCCACCGTGCACGAGACGAGTTACATAGCCGAGCTCGGTGGCAAGAGCAACAGGAGCGTGGCGTTCTATATCACCGCGTTCGACAACCCGACAGACGGCTCGCCGCGCGGCTTTTCGGATCGTTCCGGGGTCGCCTACTTCGGCAAGGCAGGCACATCGGCCCACGATGCGGACAATGCACCTGTCGATACCATTGCACCCGAGCGCGTCCCCGGCTTGCGCACGACGGCCTCTGCTCCTGGCAAGGTCTCCCTGCGCTGGGATCCCGCTGACGACGACATTGGCGTCATCGGCTATAACGTGTACCGGAACGGGGAATACATCGAGACCGTCGTCGGCGTAACCGCCTACGACGACATGAACGTGCCCGACGCAGACGTGGTCGACTATCAGGTAGTCGCCTTCGACGCCACACCAAACTTCTCGCCCTATACCGAGGCGTTGATCGTGATGGTCGGTGATGACTCGGTCGAGCCGGCAGGGCCTGACAACACGCCAGATCCGGATGCGGACGGCGAGGACGGCGAGGACGGCGGCGATGATGAGGATACCGACGCTGACGGCGGTGACGATGACACCGACTCGGACGACGGTGATACGAGCGATGACGACTCCGGTACGGACGACGACGACTCGGGCGATGATGACTCCGGTACGGAAGACGACGACTCGGGCGATGATGACACCGGCTCGGATGACGACGGCTCGGATGATGACGACGGCGATTCCGGCGACGACAGTGGCTCAGACAATGACGACGATGCGGGCGACGACCCGGCTGATGACGTATTCGGTGCGCCCCGCAATCTCAATGCCCGACTGATCTCGAACGAGTGGGTCGAGCTGCAGTGGAATCCGGTCGCCGATGCCGTGGCCTACAACGTCTTTCGTGACGGTGATCTGCTCTACACGGTCGATTCCAGCAAGGAAGGCAGTCAGGATCAACGCTACTGGAATACGACCAGCTACGTCGATTGCGACTTCACGCGCTTCCTGGTCTGTGTCGAGCAGCGTCCGGAAGCGGGCAAGGCCTATTCCTACTCTGTCACGGCGATCGGCGAAAGGGGCCAGGAGTCGTCGATGTCAGCCGTACTGGACGTGCAGCTCGAACGCAACCAAAGGCTCGACGTCGAATCGACGCTGAGCAACGACGACTTCGAACTGGTTTTCGAGGAGGAATTCACGGGCGAGAACCTGGCCCTCGAACGGTGGAACACGCGGCTTCCCTGGGGCCCGGACGTGACGATCAATCGAGAGTTCCAGTACTTCGTCGACACGGGCCGGGAGCCCGACTTCGGCTACGACCCGTTCACCCTGACTGGCGATACCTTGCGCATCACCGGCGTGGAGACACCTCCCGAGCTACTCGACGACGCGAACGATCAACCGTTCCTGTCGGGCGCCATCACCACACGTGACTCGCTCAACTTCACCTACGGCTACGTCGAGGCGCGCATGAAGGTTGCCAAGGGACGCGGCAAGCTGTCGAGCTTCTTCCTTTTCCATCAGTTCGCGGCCCTGAATGCAGCGGAAATCGACATCACGGAATACCTGGGCGAACGGCCGGATTCCGTGTCGCAGAACTACCATTGGCGGGATGAGCGGGACAATCGGACGCAACACCCGTCGCCGACGATGTTCGAAGATCGTCCGGGTGAGCCCTTCCATGAAGAATTCCACACGTATGGCGTTCTCTGGGAGCCTGATCTGGTCGTCTGGACCATCGACGGTGAAGAGATCCTGCGATTGACCGGCCCCGAGGTGTCCCGTCAGCGCTCCTACATCATCCTGTACCTGGTCATGGGTAGTGGCTGGACACAGCCGCCCGATCCAGGTGATGACGACTTTGACGTGCCGCTCGAGATCGACTGGGTCAGGGTCTGGCAGCGACCGCCGTTCATCGTCAAGGACTGAGGCGATCGGTTCGCCGGATACCGCAGCGCTCTGCGTCCCGCTCGCGCCGTTTTGACGCGGCGCGGGCGGCGGAGACGAATCAGGCCGCCAGCACGAACACGTAGGCGGCGTAGCCAACCAGCAACGACACGCCGACAAAGCGGGGCACGGCACGGCGCAGCTGTGCCAGCCCGAGCAACATCACGCTCAGACCGATCAGCAAGCCAAGTGACAGGTTGTCGATGCCGATACTGTCGAGCGGACTGATCAGCGAGCTACCGCCGAGCACCAGGCCGAGGTTCATGATGTTCGAACCGACGACGTTGCCGATGGCGATGGCGTGTTCGCGTTTCATGGCGGCCACACAGGTAGCGACGATCTCCGGCAGTCCGGTACCGACCGACGTCACGGTCAGCGCGATGACGGCTTCGGGCACCTCGAGTGCCGTGGCCAGTCCGACGCCGCCGTAGATCAGGGCCTCAGCGCCAGCCGCGAGGAGGACGATGCCCCCGACGAGAGCGCCGACGGCGCGCCAGATCGACTCCTCGGGCGCACCATCATCTGCAGCGCCGTCCATCGTATCGACGACATCCTTCGAGCCACCTCTCAGTGCCCATACCAGACCGACCAGCGCGCCGGCCAGCAGCACCACACCTTCGATCCTGCCAAGGTGCCGATCCCACAGCAAAGCCACGCTCAGCAACGTCAGCACCAGCATGAACGGCACCTGCCGCTGTCGCTGTGGTCCGTCGAAGCTCGGCTCGGCCAGCAAGACCGCAAGGCCCAGGACGAGGCAGAGATTGACGATGTTCGAGCCGATGACGTTGCCGACTGCCATGTCGCCAAACCCCTGTATCGCCGCGCCGACACTGACAAAGAGCTCCGGCGCACTGGTGCCGAGCGAGACCAGCACAAGGCCCACGGCGGCGGGAGACAGGCCGAAGTGCCGGCCGGTAGCGCTCGCTCCCCTGACCAGCAGTTCACCACCGCCGAACAGCGCGAGACAGCCAATGCCGAGTAGCAGGAGATAGAGCGTCACGTGAGCATCGTCGCCGGTTGCGGTTGGAGTTCAGAAAAGGGCCAGAGAGATGGCCCGGGCCGACAACGCTTCAGCGAAACAGCGACAGGACCGGCGGCACCCAGTGGTCGACGAGCATCAAGCCGAACAGCCACATCAGGTAGTTGATCGAGAACACGAAGGTCCGGATTGGCTGACGTTCCGCAGTTTCGTCAAAGAGCTTCCAGGCGTGATACAGGAACATCGAACCGAGCACCACGGCACCGAGCAGGTACAGCGGGCCACTCATGCCGATGAGGTAGGGGAACAGGCTGACCACGAACAGCAGCACGGTGTACAGAAAGATCTGCACCCGTGTAAAGGGTATGCCGTGGGTGACCGGCAACATCGGAATATCGACCTTGGCGTAGTCGTCCCGGCGATGGATGGCAAGTGCCCAGAAGTGCGGCGGCGTCCAGACGAAGACGATCAGGAAAAGCAACAACGGTGCCGCCGTTACCTCGTTGGTCACTGCAGCCCAGCCGAGAACGGGCGGCATGGCACCGGCGGCGCCGCCGATGACGATGTTCTGCGGTGTCGCGCGCTTCAACCAGACGGTGTAGACGATGGCGTAACCGATCAGCGACAGGAATGTCAGTACAGCCGTCAGCGGGTTGACCAGCAAGATCAGCATGAACATGGAAATGACGGCGAGCAAGGCGGCGAATATCAGGCACTGAGTGGTCGTCAGAGAACCCTGGGGCAAAGGCCGTCTCGCCGTGCGCTTCATGATCGCGTCAGCGCGCTGATCGATGACGTGATTGATGGCGGCCGCGGAACTCGCGGCGAGTCCGATGCCGAGCAGCCCGAAAACGCTTTCCTGCAACGGCAGCCACACGGGCACCGCCAGCGCCATGCCGACCAGTGCCGTGAACACGAGCAGCAGAACGACCTTGGGCTTGGTTATCTCGAGGTAGTCGCGCCAGTGACTGGCGACTCCGCGAACCGGATTGGCGACTGAGGAGGTCTTCATGGGAAGGAGTGCGAACAGGCAAATGCCAGACGAAGATGTCAAGGCGCCGGCAGGCGTTGCAGAGAGACCGCGGACCGCGCAACCGCCAACTGGACAGCCTAACCGATCTTCGATACTTTCAAAAGATGCTTGACGTCCTTGAGGATCGATTCCGGGGGAAGGTCGGGCGAGAATCGCATCATCAGGTTGCCGAGTGGATCAATCAGGTAGATCGCATCGTCGACCGGCGCAAGCGCCTCTTCCGTGCTATCGATCGCAGCGACATAGGCACCCCTCGCCGCTTCCCCGACAACGACGAGCCCGACGTGCTCGGCGAGCAGCTCCTCATCAAGCGGTGCGGAAGGATCAGGCAACACCATGCGTTGCACGCGCTTCATCCGGTTGTTCAACGCGAGCCGGATCTGTCGCATGTGATAGAGGTTACGGCGGCACACCTCGCCGCAATCGCCAACCGGCACATAAGCCATCGTCCAGATGCCGCGTAGCGTATCGGGATCGAGTGGCTGATCTTCAGTGTCCGTCAAGGCGATCGAGACCAGCGGGACGACCGGCTGTACCAGCTCACCTCTGGAGGTATCACCGAGTTCGCCGCCGCCACCCGACTGGACAACGCGCAGCCAGATCATCGCCAGCAACAACGGTACAGCGAACGAGGCGAAGATGCCGATCAGCGTCAGACGCGAGCGGCGTCGAACGGCTGTATCGACGGGTGACTCTGAAGTGGATTTACTGGAATTCATGACGGCTGATGACGATGGTCAGTACTCAAGGAATGTCGGAATGCGTGCTGGCGGCAGATGACAGGTTGACGACGATGAAGATGATGCTGAGCGCCACGGCCATGGCGAACCACTGGAACGCATAGCCGTAGTGCTTCTCCGGGCCAGACGCCGCTGGCTGCCAGTTCGGCACCAGACGGTAACCCGCATCGAGCGATTCGGGCTGCAGCATCGCGGCAACGACCGACTTTCCATACGCGTTACCCAGAGCATCCGGATCGAAATACTGCAACAGTCGCGGCCAGGGGCCACTTTGCCCGAGCGCCTCGCCGCTGGCGAATCCTTTCGAGGGAAACGACAACAGGCCGGTCACACTCACCCTGCCCTGATCCACACTCTCAGGAAGTGCAACATCCGGTAGTAGCTCATGCTGCCGTCCGGCACCGAGTGGCACCCAGCCACGATTCACGAGAATGAGCCGCCCATTGTCCAGTACCAGCGGCGCCAGGACTTCGAAGCCGGCTTGGCCCGCATGCGCGCGATTGTCCCAGAGTACCTGCTGCGTCCCGTCCCAACGGCCACTGACCGCAACACGGCGATGCGCACGCACAGCCATCTCCATGTCATCGATGCTGTCGAGTGCCACCGGCGCCTGTGCTCGCGCGACTGCTGCGCTGTGCGCCAGCGCGATCTTCTCATCGGCTCGCTGCAACTGCCAACGTCCCAGTGACAGCATGGCAAGCAGTACCGCGACAAAAAGGAACACCGCCCACAACGGCGGCGCGAATCGACGATTACCGATGATCATGACGGCAGCAGCAACAGGCATGACGAGTGATAGGCTTCAGCGATGATACTGGTCAAGTTCATCGTTCTGCTGCTGCTCGCCGTCATCGTGGTGAGTCTGTTCTCGGGTCTCTACTTCCTTGTGAAGGACAAGGGGCAAACTGACCGCACCGTGAATGCCTTGAGCGTCCGCATCGGTCTGTCCATCCTCGCCATCGTGGTGGTCATGATCGCAGGCGCGACCGGCGTCATCGAACTCAACCCCAGCCCCTTGTCAGGCCAGAGCTCGACCACGTCAGATGACTCGACCGCCTCAACCACAGGGCAGACTGACAACGACACTCCGGCTGACGAGAAACGCTTCGGTGGCGGTCGACGCCTCGAAACACCGGCGGACTGAAAACGGCCTCCAGTCCGACCGGAGTTCAAGCTGTCATTCAGGCCGTCATTCAGGCTCAGGCCGTCACAGCAAGTAGACGAAGATGAACAGCCCGAGCCAGACCACGTCGACGAAGTGCCAGTACCACGCGGCGGCCTCGAAGGCGAAGTGATTGTCTGGCGTGAAGTGACTGCGCATGCCGCGCAACATGACCACCAGCAACATGATCGCGCCCATCGTCACGTGGAAGCCGTGGAAGCCGGTCAACATGAAGAAGGTCGAACCGTAGATACCAGTGGACAACTTGAGATTCAGGTGTGCGTAGGCCTCGTAGTACTCGAATGCCTGCAGGCCGACGAAGAGGAAGCCGAGGGATACCGTGGCGAGCAGCCAGAGTACGAACTTCTGACGATCACCATGACGAATGGCATGATGCGCAAGCGTGCAGGTCAGGCCACTGGTAAGCAGTAGCAGAGTGTTGATCAGCGGCAGGCCGAACCAGCCCATCTGCTGGAAGTCACCGCCGAGATTGAGCGGGCCATCGTTGGGCCAGACGTAGTCGTGCCCGGGATAGAGCACGGCGTTGGTCATGTCGGCACCGCCACCGCCCTCCCCGCCGAGCCAGGGACCGGAAAAGGTGCGGGCATAGAACAGGGCGCCGAAGAAGGCCGCGAAGAACATCACTTCGGAGAAGATGAACCACATCATGCACAGGCGGAAGGAGGAATCCACCTGGCCGTTGTAGGCACCGGACTCACTTTCGCGAATGACGGTGCCGAACCAGCCGAACATCATGAAGATGACGATCGCCATGCCGACGAAGAAGATCTCGCGGCCGAGTGTTTCGCCGTTCAGCCAGCCGGCGAAGCCATAGAAGAACACGAACAGCCCGACCGAGCCGACGATCGGCCAGCGCGCCGCATGCGGGATGTAGTACGCCGAAGCGTCGTTGGCGGAGGGGGCAGTAGTGCTCATGGCGAAATCGCTCTCAGCTCTGATCCGGCGAGTCAAAGAAGGTATAGGAAAGTGTCACGCGATCCACATTGATCGGCAAGTCGGGATCGATGACAAAGGTCAGCGGCATGTCCTTGCTGGCGTCGGGCGTACCCGCTGGGCCGAAGGCCTGTCGCGTGAAACAGAAACATTCAGTCTTGTTGAAGTACGGGGCCGCGGCAAACGGCGTGACGCTCGGTGTGGCCTGGCCGACAACCGCCTCACCACGAAGATTCTCTGCATGATACGTGGAGTGGTACAGCTGGCCCGGCTCGACCACCATGGTGCGTTTCGTCGGGTTGAAGACCCAGGCCCCACCACTGTTCACACTGGCGACGAACTCGACCGTGACCTCACGGAAGGCGGCGTCCTGCCCGGCAGCTACCGCCTCGGCAGTCGCTTCCGCTTCTGACACGCGGCCGGTCTTGCCATTGAGCCCGGTAATGTCGCAGATGATGTCGTACAGCGGCACCATCAGGTAGCCAAAACCGAACATTCCAAGCGCGAGCAGCACCATCTTGCCGGCAACCCGGCCATGCCGGGTCGTCCGTTCGTCAGCCACGACGCTCATCCGCTCGGCACCCGCACATAGATGATGTACACGATGCTGCCGAGGTAGAGGCACAAGGCAACCAGGCCTAGAAACAGAGGCAATCGGTAGCGACGGACGAACCCCGGGCGTGCGTCGTCGTCCCGAGAATCGTCTGTCATGACTGCGTCACGTCGCATGAGCTGGCTTTCGAAGCCCCGATCAGCGAGTCAATGTCGCCGAACCGATGTTCGGCGCCGTTTCGAAGGTGTGATAGGGCGCCGGTGAGGCGACCGTCCACTCGAGACCGCGTGCGCCTTCCCATACTTCTCCGGAGGCTTTCTCGCCGCCCTTGATGCACTTCACGACGATCCAGAAGAACATCAGCTGGCTGAAGCCGAAGCCGAAGGCGCCGATCGTCGCGATCATGTTCCAGTCCGCAAACTGCAGGGAGTAGTCGGGAATACGTCGGTTCATGCCGGCAAGCCCCACGAAGTGCATCGGGAAGAACAGCACGTTGACGAAGATCGTCGAGATCCAGAAGTGCATCTTGCCGAGCTTCTCGTCGTACATGTTACCGGTCCATTTGGGCAACCAGTAGTAGGTGGCGGCCATGATCGAGTAGATGGCCCCCGGCACCAGCACGTAGTGGAAGTGCGCAACCACGAAGTACGTATCGTGATACTGGATGTCGGCGGGGGTCATCGCGAGCATGAGACCGGAGAGTCCACCGATCGTGAACATGATCACGAAGCCGACGGCGAACAGCATCGGTGTCTCGAAGCTCATGGAGCCTTTCCACATGGTCGCGACCCAGTTGAACACCTTCACCCCGGTAGGTACCGAGATCATCATCGTCGAGAACATGAAGAACAATTCGCCCGCGAGCGGCATGCCGGTCGTGAACATGTGGTGGGCCCAGACGATGAACGAAAGGAAGGCGATCGAGGCGGTCGCGTAGACCATCGAGTCGTAGCCGAACAGCGGCTTTCGGGCAAATGTCGGAATGATCGACGAGACGATGCCGAACGCCGGCAGAATGAGGATGTAGACCTCGGGGTGTCCGAAGAACCAGAAGATGTGCTGGAACATGACGGGATCACCGCCACCGGACGCGCTGAAGAAACTGGTGCCGAAGAACCGGTCGGTAAGCAACATCGTGACAGCACCGGCGAGCACCGGAATCGTCGCGATGAGCAGATAAGCCGTGATCAGCCAGGTCCAGACGAACATGGGCATCTTCATGAAAGTCATGCCCGGCGGACGCATGTTGAAGATGGTCGCGACGATGTTGATCGACCCCATGACCGACGAGATGCCGAGGAAGTGGATGGCGAAGATCACGTAGGCGAAACTGTCGCCCATCTGCAACACGAGCGGCGGATAGAGCGTCCAGCCGCCGGCAGGGCCACCGGAATCCATGAACAACGTGGACAGGAGGATGGTAAACGCGAACGGCATGATCCAGAACGACCAGTTGTTCAGTCGTGGCAGCGCCATGTCGGGTGCGCCGATCATCATCGGGATCATCCAGTTGGCGAGGCCGACGAAGGCTGGCATGACCACACCGAAGATCATCACCAGCGCGTGCATGGTGGTCATCGAATTGAAGAACATCGGGTCGACGATCTGAATGCCCGGCTGGAACAGTTCAGCGCGAATGACCAGTGCCATGGCACCGCCGATGAAGAACATGATCATCGAGAACCACAGATACAGCGTGCCGATGTCCTTGTGGTTGGTGGTGGTGACCCACCGCATCAGGCCCGGCGCCGGACCGTGCTCGTCATGATCGTGATGCCCGTAACCAGCACCCTCGGCATCATTCGAGTGGTGTACGACGTCCTCGTGTGAGCTCATGATCAGTTGACTCCGGTGACGGCCATGGAAGCGTTAGGCGAGGCGTTAGGCGAGGCGGCGGGTGAACCGACATCGAGCAGGCTCTGACGTATGGGCTCGATCGGCGTGCCTGTACGCGACTCACGCACGGCGAGCGGTTGCACGACATCGCCCGTTTCATTACCGAAGGCGTTTCGCTGGAAGGTGATGACCGCCGCAAGTTCCGTGTCACTCAGCGCATCGCGGAAAGCGGCCATCGGTGTGCCTTCGATGCCGTTCATGATCGTCGCGACGTGTGTATCGAGAGCGCCGGTGGCAACATCACTCCCGGCGATGGCCGGGAACATGCCCGGGATACCTTGACCTTCCTGCTGATGACAGCCGGCACAGCTCTGACCGTGAATCTTCTCGCCCATGGCGAGGAGTTCGTCCTGACTCCAGTTGCGCTCGACCGCCGCGTCAGCGCTGGCCATGGCGGATTTCTGATCGGCGACCCAGGTATCGAATTCTTCCTGAGGTACCGCGCGGACAACGATGGGCATGAAGCCGTGATCGCGGCCGCACAGCTCGGCACACTTGCCCCGGTAGATACCCGGTTCATCGATGCGCGCCCAGTTCTCGTTGATGAAGCCTGGGATGGCGTCCTTTTTCACAGCCAGGTCAGGCACCCACCAGGAATGAATGACATCGGCCGCGGTGTGCAGGAAGCGAATCTTCTTGCCGACCGGCACGACCAGCTCGTTGTCGACGTCGCGCAGATACGTCTCGCCGAATTGCTCGAGATCGATATCGGCGTTCTGCTGCCGGGCAGCGTTCTGCGTGGCGTCGAGCGCGCTGTAGAAGGCAATGCCCTCATCAAGATACTCGTATTGCCAGCGCCACTGGTAGCCCGTGATCTTGATCGACATCTCCGAGCCGGAGAAGTCTTCCATCTTGATCAGGACCTTGGCGGCGGGAATGGCCATGGCGATGAGGATGACCAGCGGCACCACGGTCCAGACGATCTCGACGGTCGTGCTTTCGTGAAAATCAGCTGGCTTCGCGCCCTTGGACTTCCGGTGCATGAACATCGAATAGATCATGACGCCGAACACCACGGCACCGATCGCGCAGCAGATCCAGAAGATGAGCATGTGCAGACCCTGCACATCCCGGCTGACTTCGGTCACACCCACGGGCATGTTCAGGGCTCCCCAGTCAGCCCAGCTGCTACCCGCGACAGGGATCAGCGAGGCGGGAAGCATCGCGCGCAAGACGCTCGACTTCATTCCGACGTTCTCCAGAGCATTGTTATCAAGACCAGAACCATTCAAGACCCGACTCGTTCAAGCCGTTCATCAGACCGGGACACGACGCTGCAAGGCAGCGGCCAGCTCGACATGCAACCGCTTTTTCTCTTCTTTGTTGAGTGACGTACCGAGCGCGTAACGGCGTCCGAAAGCCGCAACGCTGAGATGACCGGTCTCGAACGGGCTGTCCGGACTATCGAAACTCAAGCGTGCCCACTGGCGCGGCAACTCGACTGACGAATCCGGACGATTGTAGCCCCACTCGACCTTTACCGCCTCCCCACTGACAGTAATCACTTCTTTTCGGGAAAGACGCTTGAGCGTCAGGTAAAGGCAGACGACGATCAGGACAATTTCCGCGCCGGCAAACGGAATCACCAGCCACAGTCCGAACGTAGCGAGTGCAATCGCGATGCCCATGCAAATGGCGCCGAGGCTAGCCGCCAGCCACAGATTGGCATTCCAGCTCATCGACTGGTTACCTCGCACGACGAATCGCGTGTCGGTCTCTGAGGTGTCCTCGATATCGATCATCGTCGCGTGCCGGCCCGGACTCCGCAGTATAGCCTTGAGTCATTCAACTGAGGTGTACTCGCCGAGACGTCCGGCGAACAAAACTTCACTGAACACTCCTTTGTCGTAACCCTACGCAAGGGCGACGCCATCGGACTTGCGTCGCCGCGTGCGTCAGTGTTCATTTTCGCCACCTGCCGTCACGCAGTTTCTCGAGCGAGACCACGACATCGCCGTCGGCATTGCGTCGCGTCGGTGCGAGATCTCCCTTCCAAGCGTGTCCCTGCACCAGCTCGAGCGTGACGGCGAAGCGTGCGCCGGTGTGCGCCGCCGTGACGTGGCGAAGCGATTCGTTCACCGATGGCGCCATCAGACCGGCACGTCGCCCGCAAGCGAGATTGCTGGCACCCAGGCGGCGAAGTTCTTCCTGCAGTGCATCGATGGAGGGGTAGTCCACCTGCATCTCGTCGCGATCGAGCACCGGCGCGGCGAAGCCGGCGGCGAGCATCGCATCGCCCAGATCGTGCATGTCGATCAGGCCGAACACGTGCAGATGCGCATCGATCGACGCCCAGGCGGCCCGATACTCCCTGAGTGTGTCAGGACCGACGCTGGTGAACAGGAATGCGCCACCGGGGGCCAGCACCCGCGCGATTTCGGCAAAGACGAGATGCGGGGCAGCGCACCAGGGCAGCAGAAGATTGGAGATCACCAGGTCGAGACTGCCGTCGGCGAATGGCAAGCGCTCGGGATCGATGGCGATTCGCGGCTCTTCGTGGCGGCGACGCCGCAACCAGGCTGGCCAGGAATTCGGCACTGCCCGCGCTTTACCCGGCGCGGGATCGGCACCGATGACCTCGGCCTCCGGGTACAGGCCGCGAAGTGCAGCGAGCTGATAGCCACTTCGACAACCGAGATCGAGCACGCTTGCCGGCTCGATGGCAAGCAACGGCAGCCGCTCGCGCAGGCGAACGCCTACCCGCTCGAAAACCGCGGCATGTGTGTCGAAGTCCGGGTTTGCACGAGCGAACTGACGACGCACCCGTTCGATGGACGCGGCTTGCATCGGCGCCGCAGGTGACGGCACGACGGGTAACGAGGAAGTCATTGGCATATAGTGCCCGTTCGCCCGTGAGCGTGTCGTGTTCCGAGGGTCACACCGACGTGTCAAACCTTGCCTTGTTCCTGCCTGCTGCAATCGCCGCCGCACTCGCCTACCTGATCGGCTCGATCTCGACGGCGGTCATCGTCTGCCGGCTCATGGGCCTGCCGGATCCGCGCACGACCGGTTCGAACAATCCGGGGGCAACCAATGTACTGCGCGTCGGTGGTCGCCTGCCGGCCGCGCTGACACTCCTCGGCGACGGCCTGAAAGGCTTCCTGCCAGTCCAGCTCGCCGTGTTGACGCTGCAGCATCCACCGAGCATCGCGCTGGTTGCCTTCGCCGCCTTCCTCGGCCACCTGTACCCGGTCTTCTTCGACTTTCGTGGCGGCAAGGGCGTCGCCACGGCACTCGGTGCGTTGCTCGGCGTCAGTCTCAGTGTCGGCAGCCTCGCGCTCGTGGTCTGGTTGGCCGTCAGCCTGACACTGCGCCGTTCATCACTCGCGGCCCTCGTGACCTTCGTGCTCGTGCCGCTGTTTCTCCTCTTCAACGGCTGGCCGACGTATGCGCTGGTCTTCGTCGCGATAACCGCCCTGCTCTTCTATACGCATCGCGAGAACCTGCGCCGCCTGATCGGCGGCACGGAACCTGTCATCGGCAAGCGTTGAGCGCTGCGTCGGCGTGTCGACAGCCGGCCGTTCCGGCAAGCCGAGGCTGGCTTCGGGCCTCACGCGACCGGCAGCAGCTCGTCGAGAGGCCAGCGCGGCCGGATCGTCACGCCAAGATCGTCGCTCTCGCCTGCGGCCAGACGCAGCGCGCCCACCAGTGCGATCATCGCCCCGTTGTCCGTGCAGAAGGCCAGTCGCGGGCAATAGGCGCGACCGCCACGTTCGTTAGCCAGGGCTTCCAGCGCGGCGCGCAGCCGGCGATTGGCACTGACGCCACCGGCCACGACCAGGGTGGCGATCGCTTCCTGATCCATCGCACGCCGGGTCTTTTCGACCAGCACATCGACAATCGCCGCTTCAAAGCCGGCGGCAAGATCGGCGGCGAAGCGTTCGGCATCTGTCGTGCGGCGCGGATCGTCCCGAAAGCGTGTGATTGCCGCCGTCTTCAAGCCGCTGAAACTGACATCAAGCCCCGGACGATCGAGCATGGGGCGTGGCAACCGAACTTGTGTGGCATCGCCGGTCTCGGCCAGTCGCGAGAGCGCCGCTCCACCCGGATAGGCCAGGCCGAGCAGCTTCGCCGTCTTGTCGAAGGCTTCGCCAGCCGCGTCATCGATCGTTCGACCGAGTCGCTGATAGCGACCTATGCCTGCGACGCGCACGAATTCCGTGTGGCCCCCGGACACAAGCAGACAGATGAATGGAAAGGGCGGCGGTGACGATTCCAGCATGGGCGAGAGCAGATGGCCCTCCATGTGATGCACGCCAAGCGTCGGTTTCGCAAGTGCCCAACCGAGCGCGCGGCCCGCGAGCGCACCGCTCATCAAGGCACCCGCCAGACCCGGCCCGACCGTGTAGGCGACACCATCGAGATCCGCGAGGCCCTTGCCCGCGTTCGCGAGCACCCGGCGAGTCAGCGGCACCAGCCTGCGCACATGGTCGCGGGAGGCAAGCTCGGGCACGACGCCCCCATACAATGCGTGCAGATCGACTTGACTATGCAAGACGTCGGCGAGCAGACCCCGCTCGCTGTCATACAGCGCCAGGCCGGTTTCATCGCAGGAAGTTTCAAAGCCGAGAACAAGCATCAGAGGTCCTTTGACATGAGGATTGAGTTTCAGGCACAGGAAACGCTATGATAGTTGGCTTGCTCCAGTTTCCGTACCGAGATTCCACCGCATGCCGTCAGTACGCGTCAAAGAGAACGAACCTTTCGAGATGGCCTTGCGCCGTTTCAAGCGCTCCTGCGAGAAAGCCGGTGTCCTCACCGAAACTCGCCGTCGGGAGTTCTACGAAAAGCCGACGACCGAGCGCAAGCGCAAGGCTGCAGCGGCCGTAAAGCGACACCAGAAGAAGCTTTCGAAGGAATCGGCACGCCGCGTTCGCCTGTACTGACGTTCGCCCGTACTGCATTCGCCTGTACTGACGTTCGCTCGTACTGCACTCGGCTGTACTGACGTTCGCCTGTACTGCATTTGGTTGTAGTGCCGTTCGCTTGTACTGATCTGCAGTTGTACTGACGTTCGCCTGCCCTGACCTGACCTGCACTCGTACTGACGCCCGTCGACGCTACCGAACCACCGGAGTCGTCGGCGCGGTGGTGCCCGGAACCTATCCATGAGCGACACGCGACAACGCATTCTCGACGACATCAAGACCGCGATGAAAGCCGGCGACAAGACACGTCTGGGTACGCTCAGACTGGTGTCGGCAGCCATCAAGCAGAAGGAGGTCGACGAGCGACAGACAATAGACGAGTCCGGGATGATCGGCATTCTCACGAAACTGGTGAAGCAGCGCCGTGAGTCGATTGCGCAATACGGCAAGGCCGGCCGGGACGACCTGGTCGCGGTCGAGGAAGCAGAGATCGCGGTGATCGACGACTACCTGCCGGCAGGGCTCGAGCAGTCGGCAATCGATGCCATCGTCGAGCGCGCGGTGAACGACACCGGAGCGGCCTCCGTAAAGGACATGGGCGCGGTCATGGCAGCGGTCAAGCCTGTGCTCCAGGGTCGTGCCGACATGGCTGCCGTCAGCCGGCAGATCCGCACGCGCCTCGGCGCATGATCGAGCGACGGACGCACCCACGAAGGACGTACCCATGAGCGACATGACCTTCCAGTTCCTCGACGCTGCACGCAAGGACCCGAAGAAAGTCAAGGTGGTGAAGCGGGTGCAGAACTGGCACGAGATCTACGGTCAGTTCGATCCGGAACGGGCAGCGGAACAGTCGAGTCGTTGTCTCTCTTGCGGCAATCCGTATTGCGAGTGGAAGTGCCCGGTTCACAATTACATTCCCAACTGGCTGAAGCTGGTCGAGGAAGGCAATCTGTTCGAAGCGGCCGAGATGTCGCACCGCACCAACTCTCTGCCCGAAATGTGCGGCCGCGTCTGCCCGCAGGATCGACTCTGCGAAGGTGCCTGCACGCTCAACGACGGTTTCGGTGCCGTGACTATCGGATCGGTAGAGAAGTACATTACCGATGAAGCCCTGAAGCAAGGCTGGCGGCCTGACCTCTCGCACGTCATCCCGACCGGTCGTCGCGTTGCCGTCGTCGGCGCCGGCCCCGCCGGGTTAGGTTGTGCCGACGTCCTGGCCCGCAACGGCATTCAGGCGGTCGTGTTCGATCGCTATGACGAGATCGGTGGCTTGCTCACCTACGGCATCCCGCCTTTCAAGCTGGAGAAGGAAGTCGTCTTCATTCGCCGGGAAATCATGGAAGGGATGGGCATCGAATTCCGCCTCGGCGTGGAGATCGGCGTGGACATCCCGTTCGAGTCCCTGCTCGACGAATACGATGCCGTCTTCCTCGGCACCGGCACCTACACCTCCATGCGCGGTGGCTTCGAAGGCGAGGAGCTGGCGGGCGTGCACGAGGCTCTGCCGTTCCTGATCTCGAACGTCAATCACCAGTATGACTGGGAGAAGGAAGGCGACCGGTTCGTCGATCTGGCCGGCCAGCGTGTGGTCGTGCTGGGCGGTGGCGATACCGCCATGGACTGCAATCGCACCTCTATCCGGCAGGGCGCGAGTTCCGTAACCTGCGCCTACCGCCGCGACGAAAAGAACATGCCGGGCTCCCGTCGCGAGGTCAAGAACGCCCGCGAAGAAGGCGTCAAGTTTCTCTGGAACAGCCAGCCGATCGGCATCGTCGGTGAGCATGGCACGGTGACCGGCGTTCGCGTCGTGACCACCCGTCTCGGCAAGCCGGATGCGCGAGGACGCCGCATGCCGGAAGTGATCGACGGTACGGAGACGGTGATTCCGGCCGAGGCGGTCATCATCGCCTTCGGTTTCCGTCCGAGCCCGGCAAGCTGGTTCGACACCTTCGACATCGCCACCGACGATCGCGGCCTGGTCATCGCACCCGCGGCCGAGGGGCCGGGCGGCGTGGCTGCCATGCCTAACGGTCAGTTGCCGGGAGCAAGTTATCCACATCAGACAACCAACCCGCGTGTCTTCGCCGGCGGCGACATGGTCCGGGGCTCTGACCTCGTCGTGACCGCCGTGTTCGAAGGCCGCAATGCCGCCGATGGCATCGTGCGCTACCTGGCTGGCACAGCGCCGGCGCAGGTCGACGCGCAGACAGCAACCGCCTGAATATGTCCTGCACCGCACTCGAGAACGACCTCTACCTCCGCGCCCTGGCGCGCGAGCCGGTTGAACGCACCCCGGTCTGGGTCATGCGCCAAGCCGGTCGCTATCTGCCTGAATACCTGCGGGTACGTGCCCAGGCAGGCGACTTCATGACGCTTTGCAGCACGCCGGAACTCGCCTGTGAAGTGACGCTCCAGCCCATCGACCGCTTTGGGCTGGATGCCGCCATCCTCTTCTCCGACATCCTGACGATCCCCGACGCCATGGGACTCGGGCTCACGTTCGCGGCAGGCGAAGGTCCGCGCTTCGAGCGGCCGGTGCGCCGACGTGCCGACGTCGACGCCCTGCCGATTCCCGATCCGACCGACAGGCTGCGTTACGTTACCGACGCGGTCAGCCTGATTCGCCGAGAGCTTGCCGGTCGCGTCCCGTTGATCGGTTTCTCGGGCAGTCCCTGGACGCTTGCGACCTACATGGTCGAAGGCGCCGGCAGCAAGGACTTCTCCAAGGTGAAGGGCATGCTCTTCGCCGAGCCCGCAACCTTGCACGCGCTCCTGGAAAAGACCGCCGACGCGGTCATCGCCTATCTGAATGCTCAGGTCGAGGCGGGCGCACAATCGTTGATGATCTTCGATACTTGGGGCGGCGTCCTGTCACCGGCAAACTACCGCGAGTTCTCGCTGGCCTATATGCAGAGAATCGTCGATGGCCTGACGCGCGAGGCAGACGGTCGCCCGGTACCGGTCGTGCTCTTCACCAAGAACGGCGGTGCATGGCTCGACCGCATGGCCGATACCGGCTGCGACGGCCTTGGCGTCGACTGGACAACCGATCTCGCTACCGCGCGCGCCCTGACCGGGGACCGGGTTGCGCTTCAAGGCAACCTTGACCCCTCGGTTCTCTACGGTTCGCCTGAGAGCATCCGTCACGAGGTGAAGCGCGTCCTGGAGAGTTACGGCGACGGGCCAGGCCACGTGTTCAACCTCGGCCATGGCATTCACCAGCATGTTGACCCCGAACATCTCGGCGTCATGGTCGAGGCGGTGCGCGAGATGAGCACGCGGGTCACGTCCGAGGCTTGAGCTGCACTGTCTGACTAGTCGCAATCGGCGAACAACGACAGTTGCAGCGCGGGCGTGTCCCGGGTGAACGTTGTCGCGCCTGATGCTTGCTCACCAGAACCTTGACTGTCTGTCTGCTGCCTGTCTGTCGCCTGCCTGTCTGTCGCCTGCCTGCCTGTCGCACCGCCATCTGACGCAGGCGGACGAAACGCGCTCGTATCCAGCGCGAAACGTTCCCGGCCGAAGCTTATGTCGTGTTGCCGACAGGCTTTCTCGAAGCGCTGGCGAATGAGCTCGGCACGTGGACCTTCACCGATGAAACGGGTGCCGAAACCGCTGTCGTTCAGTGAGCCGGAGCGCATCGAGCGGAGGGCTTTCAAGACACGCTCCTTGCGAAGCGGATAGTGTTCATCGAGCCACTCGGGAAACAGCGTGGCGAGTTCGTGCGGCAAGCGCAAGAGGATCGCATTGGCGGCACAGGCACCGGCACGCGCAGCCGCCTCGATCAATGATTCGATTTCGTGTTCGTTGAGCGCCGGAATGACGGGCGAGATGGATATCCGGGTCGGAATACCTGCTTCTGCCAAGGTGCGCAGGGTTCTGAGCCGACGCTGGGGCGCCGTGGCACGCGGCTCGAGGCGCCGCGCAAGTGCATTGTCGAGTGTGGTCAGCGAGACGGTCACGGCGAGCAGATTGTGCGCAGCGAGTTCACCGAGCAGATCCAGATCGCGCTCGATCAACGAACCCTTGGTGATCAGGTAGACCGGATGCCGTGCCTCGAGGAGCACTTCGAGGATCGAGCGCGTGATGCCGAGTTCGCGCTCGAGCGGCTGGTAGGCATCGGTATTGACGCCGATCGCCATCGGTCGGATACCACCATCACGACGCGCATAGCCGGGGCGCGCCAGTTCTTCCCGAAGCCGCGCGGCCGCGCCGCGCTTCGCATAGAGCCGGCGTTCGAAATCGAGCCCCGCCGAATGGCCAAGAAAGGCATGGGAGGGCCGCGCATAGCAATACACACACCCGTGTTCGCAACCGCGGTAGGGGTTGATCGAGCGGTCGAAGTGCAGATCCGGCGTGCGATTGCGTGTGATGACGTGCTTGGCCTTGTCATCACGCCACTGCGTACGACGGTCGGTATCGGTTTCGGTCAGAACCTGCCAGCCATCGTCGATGTCGACGTGCTGCCGTGATTCGAACCGGCCGACCCGATTCGACAGCGCGCCTCGACCGCGACGTGCGAGTGGCGTATCTACCCGGCCAGCGGCCGATGGCTCGGCCCGCACCGACGCAGTCGGATCATCACCCTCGGTATCGCCGCTGTCGCAATCATTTCTGTCGCAAGCTTTAACCATTCCTCATGATACTGACATTTCATCCAGTATCAAGTCAGTCAAGCTCGGCACTATCCCGCCCGTCACGCTCGGAACAATTTAGCCAGTCACACCGTCCAACCCGTCACGCTCAGAACAGCTGTTCGACTTCCTTGGCGCGCTCCTTGGTCGTTCGGGACGGCCGCACTTCGTTGGCGCCATTCGCCTCCCCCCCTGCGGCACCGTCGACGCGAACGTCGGCCCCGGCCGGCAGGTTGTCGTCCATGAAGATCTCGAACATCGAGCCTTCTCCGGACGCGGGCTCGCCCGTCTTCGCATCGATACGAATGGTCTCGATACCGGCGGGTTCGGGGTCAACCGCTTCAGGTACGCCCTCGAGGGTCGCCGCCATGAAGCTCGTCCACATCGGCAACGCGGCCACACCGCCCGCCTCACCGCGACCCAGCGGATCGAGTCCATCGGAGCCGATCCACGCGGTGGCGACCACCGACGAGTTGTAGCCCGCAAACCAGGCATCCAGCTGGTTGTTGGTGGTACCGGTCTTGCCGGCCAGGTCCTTGCGGCCGAGCGCCTCACCGGCACGTCTGGCGGTACCGCGCTGCACGACTTCGCGCATCATGCTGTTCATGATCCAGGCATTGCGGGCATCGAGCACCCGCGGCGCATCGACGGTGTCGGGCGGCATCAGTTTTTCGCGCTCGAGCCGCGCAGCCTCTTCGGCCGCCTCGAGCGCCGAGCGGTCTTCGGGATCGACAAGCACGCTATCGTCCGTCGCCTTCGCGAGCTCGGGCAGGTCGTTCTCGGCGTCCATTTCGGATTGCAGCGGATTAGGCTCCTCGGCATTGCAATCGTCACAGAAGACGACCTTCGGCGTGGCATAGACGACCTGCCCGCGCGGATCCTCGATACGGTCGATGAAGTGCGGCTGAATCCGGTAGCCACCGTTGGCGAATACGGCGAACCCGGTCGCGAGTTCCATCGGCGTCACGGCGGCGCTGCCCAGCGCAAGCGACAGATCAGGCGGCATGTTGCTTTCCGCAAACCCGAAGCGGGTGGCGTGTTCGATGGCATACCGGATACCGATTTCACGCAAGACCCTCACGGACACGAGATTACGCGACTTGACCAGCGCTTCGCGCAAGCGGGTCGGTCCGAAGAATCGCCCGCTGTAGTTCGACGGTCGCCACTCGCCCTCGAGTGCATCGTCATGGAAGACCACCGGCGCATCGTTGTAGATCGTTGCCGGCGTGTCGCCCTTCTCGAGCGCGGCCGAGTAGATGAACGGCTTGAACGTGGAACCGGGCTGCCGCCTTGCCTGCGTGACCCGGTTGAACTTGCTCTTGTAGTAGTCGAAGCCACCGACCAGTGCCGTGATGGCGCCGCTGGCCGGATCCATCGCGACGAAGGCGCCTTCGACCTGCGGCTCCTGGACGAACCGCGCCTTGCCGTCGTCTTCGATCTGCAGGTGCACGACATCGCCGACGGCGAAGACCGCATCGACACTTTCGATCTCCGCACCGCGCTTGTCGACGTCGATGCGCTCGCGAGCCCACTCGACATCCTCGAGACTCAGGCTGTGCTCGCCACCGTCGGCATCGATCAGCGTGGCCGATCCGGCCGCGGCGGCGATGACCGCAGCGGGCACGAGATCGCCCGGTGTGGGCAGATCGTCAAGGAAGGCGAACAGCGCCTCGGGATCTCCGAATGTCGCCCCTTCCACCTGGGCGACAGGCCCGCGGTAACCGTGCCGACCCTCGTAGTCGTACAAGGCCCCGCGGAGCGAGTCATTGGCCGCGCGCTGGGCGTCCGAGCGAATCGAGGTGAACACGTTGAACCCCGCCGTCGCCCAGTCGCTGCCGAACAATTGCTGCACCCGGGCGCGTGACATCTCGCCGATGTAGGCCGCCTCGGCCTCAGGCCGCGAATAGTGCAGCGTGGCGCTGACCGGCAAGGCCCGCGTTTCGTCATGCGTTGCCTTGGAAATCATGTCGAGCGCAAGCATGCGGCCGAGAACGTAGTCGCGTCGAATCAGCGCGCGCTCGGGATTGACCACCGGATTGTAGGTGGACGGCGCTTTCGGAAGACCGGCCAGCATGGCCGATTCGGCAAGCTCGAGTTCACTGATCTTCTTGCCGTAGTAGACCCGTGAAGCGGCCGCGAAACCGTAGCTCCGGTTGCCGAGGTAGATCTTGTTGAGGTACAGCTCGAGGATCTCGTCCTTGGCGAGCGCCCGCTCGATCTTCAGCGCCAGGAAGATCTCGGTCAGCTTGCGTGAATAGGTTCGCTCGTTGGTCAGGAAGAAGTTCCGCGCGACCTGCATGGTAATGGTGCTGCCACCCGGACCACGTCGACCGGTCCGCACCAGAAAGACCGCCGCTCGCGCGAGCCCCTGCCAGTCGACGCCGGGATGCTTGTAAAAATTCTTGTCTTCGGCGGCGATGATCGCGTTGACCAGACTGTCGGGTACGGCGGAAATCTGTACCGGTTCGCGGCGCTTCTCGCCGTATTCCGCAATCAGGTCGCCGTCAGCGGTGTAGATGCGCAGTGGCATCTGCAACTGCACTTCGCGCAGGGATTCGACATCCGGAAGGGTCGGCGCAATCTTGTAGTACAGGTAGCCGAAGCCCACTGCAGCGCCCAGTACGACCATTACTCCTCCCAATAGCAGCCACTTGGCAAGCCATTTGAAAGGTGAACGGCGACGACCGCCGGAAGGCTGGCTCGAGCCCGAGTTCGATCGGGCGCGCAGCTGTTGGCTACGACGGGGAGAAGAATGGGGCATGGAGCAGCCGAATCACGTGGCGGATCAACGAATTATAGCCTTTGCCGCCATGCCGAATCGGCCAACTACCCGGTGATTTCGCAATCACTGCCACCGAAACACCTGCATTGGACGACAACCCAGAGCGCTTCACAGAACAGCTCATGAAGTTTCCATCGACAAGGTCGAGCGTGCAGCGCGTCGATATTCCGTCACACGATAGCGCGATATCCAGAGTTCCGAACCCGTACCCGATTCCCGGGTATTTCCTGCGGCAGCCAGCGACACAAGGAGGACCGGCACCCCGGCCATACCGAGACCCAGACCACATTGGTCCTAAGGAATCTCTCACACCGGGCGCTAAACCCTGACATGGCACTCAAAATCTCATCAAGAAACTCAGGCCTCGTCGGTCTGGACATCACGGCCACGTCGGTCAAGCTTCTCGAGCTCAGGCCGACGAAAAAGGGTCACAAGGTCGTCAGCTATACCGTTGAGCCCTTGCCGGCCAACGCCGTCACCGAAAAGAACCTCCAGGATGTCGAGGCGGTGGGTGACGCGATTCGCCGCGCGGTGAAGCGCGCCGGCACACGGACCAAGACCTGCGCCGTCGCGGTGCCGAGTGCCATGGTGATCACCAAGGTCATCCAGATGCCGAACGATCTGAAGCCTCACGAGATGGATGCGCAGATCCAGCTCGAAGCCGATCAATACATCCCGTACGCACTCGAGGAGGTCAATCTCGACTTCGATGTGATGGGCCCCTCCGAAGAGCAGCAGGGCATGGTCGACGTGCTGCTCGCCGCGTCGCGAAGCGAGAACGTCGAGGACCGCACGGCAGCGGCCGAGATCGGCGGACTCGACGTCAAGGTCGTCGATGTCGAGCCCTACACCATGGAAGGTGCCTTCCAGCTCATCAAGCACCAGTTGCCGGATGAGGGTATCGATCAGACGGTGGCCATCCTCGATGTGGGCGCGAGCATGACCAGCCTTTGCGTATTGCGCGATCAGGCACTCATCTATACCCGTGAGCAGCCCTTCGGCGGCAAGCAGCTGACCGAAGAGATCATGCGCCGCTACGGCCTTTCCTACGAGGACGCCGGGCGCGTCAAGCGCGTGGGCGGTCTGCCCGACAACTACGAACCCGAAGTGCTCACGCCGTTCCGCGACCTGATGGTGCAGCAGGCCAATCGGTTCCTGCAGTTCTTCTTCTCGGCCGACAAGAACGACTATGTCGACCAGATCGTTCTCGCCGGCGGCTCGACCGGTATACCGGGTGTCGCCGAGTTGATCGAACAGCGCATCGGCACGCCGACCAAGATTGCCGACCCGTTCGGCGAGATGGGCGTCGGCTCGGACATTCCGTCGCAACGGCTCAAGGACGACGGGCCGGCCATGATGATCGCCTGCGGACTGGCCCTCAGAGGAATCGAACGATGACACGCATCAATCTCCTGCCGTGGCGCGAGACGCACCGGCGCGAGAAGAACAACGAGTTCTATGTCGTGCTGGGCCTGTGCCTGGCACTGGCGGCCGGGATCGGCTTCGCAGGCTTCAAGTTTGCCGAAGACAAGGTCAATTTCCAGGTCAAGCGAAACGATCGCCTCGAGAACGAGATCGCCCTCCTGCAGGCAGAGCTGAAGGAGATCGAGGCGCTCGAGGAGACCAAGAACAAGCTCCTGGCGCGCATGGAAATCATCCAGCAGTTGCAGGGTCAGCGTCCACAGATCGTGCACACCTTCCACGAGATCGCGCAACGGCTACCGGATGGCGTGTACCTCACCAAGATGGAGCAGCTCGACGAATCCCGCCTGGTTCTGGAAGGTCGGGCCGAATCGAATGCGCGGGTATCGGCGCTCATGCGGCGCATGGACCGCAGCGACTTCTTCGGAAATCCGAAGCTCGAAGTCATCGAGCAGGACAGGCAGGATCGCGTCAGCGACTTCCGCCTGAGTGTCGTGCAGGAACGACCGAACAACAAAGAAGAGCAGGAGGCCATCGATGGCATTTAGCGACACTATCGCCGAACTGCAGAGTATCGACGCAGAGGACTTCAAGCGCATCGGTACGGCACCGATCGCGCTGCGCATATTCCTCGTCATCGTCGGTGCGGCTGCCGTCATCGGCGCCATGTACTGGTACATCGTCCTGCCGCAATTCGACAAGCTCGCCACGGTCGAACGCAAGGAGATCGAACTGCGCCGCACCTTCGACAGCGAACAAGCCAAGGCTGCCAACCGCACCGCCTATGTCGAGCAGCTTGCCGAAATGAAAAAGACCTTTAACGTCATGCTCCGGCAGCTGCCGAACAAGACCGACATCGAGAGCCTGCTCGTCGATCTTTCACAGACCAGCGTCGCCTCCGGACTCGAGGTCGAATACTTCAAGCCCGAGAGCGAAGTGCCGCGCGAATTCTACGCGGAGTACCCGATTCGCATCAGCGTGACCGGTCAGTATCACCAGTTCGGTCAGTTCGTCAGCGGCCTGGCAGCACTGCCACGCATCGTCACCCTGAGCGGCATCGACATCAAGAACGCGGAGAAGCCGAACACCCCGGGAGGCGATCCGAGAAATCAGACCGGGCGTCTGAAAATGGACCTGATGGCGACGACGTATCGCTACATCGACGAGGACGAGTAAGTCATGAGACGCCACAACCTCATACCGCTACTTGGCCTGGCAACCGTGCTGGGTGCCTGCGGCGGTGACATGTCAGATCTCGAGACCTTCATCGAGAAGACCAAGCAAGCGCACCACGGCCAGGTCGACCCCTTGCCCGAATTTCCCCCGTATCAGACGTTTTCCTACAGTTCCCAGGGGATTCGCGATCCGTTCCGTGCTCAGACCGATCTGTCGAGCACACAGGTGGCGGTACAGACCGAGTACACCGGACCGAGACCTGAAGCGACGCGACTCAGGGAGCCGCTGGAGGGCTACCCGGTCGATTCACTGAAGATGGTCGGATTGTTGCAGCAGCAGTCGCAGACCTGGGGTCTCGTCCGAGACCCGGAAGGCACGATCCATCGTGTACAGCCCGGCAACTATGCGGGACAGAACCACGGCAAGATCGTTGGTGTCACCGAAACACGAATAGACATTGTCGAGCTGGTGCCCGACGGTCTCAGCGGCTGGGTCAATCGCGACGCGCAGCTTGCGATGAGCAACGAATAGATGAACACGGAGACGACGGTGAAAATGCAAGCCCGCGCGATGACGAGCCGACTCGGCCGTGACACGAGCCGCACAAAGAACGCTCGGCAAGCCGTGCGAGCAGCGAGCCTTCTGTTGATGGCGGGCATTGCCCTGGCAAGTCATCAGGCAAAGGCGGCCGAGAACACGCTGCTGGACATCACCCACGTGGCGCTCAGCGGTAACAAGGAGCAGATCTCGTTGACGATGAGCGGGCCTGCCGAGATACCGAAATCGTTCACCATCGACGATCCGGCCCGCATCGCCATCGATCTCGACGATACCCGCAACAAGCTCGACGAGCGGACCATTCGCATAGCGTCAGGCCTGCTCGAGACCGTCACCGCCGTCGAGGCGGGCGGGCGCACGCGGGTGGTCGTGAACATGGCATCGCTCACGCCCTATCAGACGGCTGTGCGTGGCAACGAGCTGATACTCACGCTGGACGCCAACCCACAGACTTCCCGCAACAGCGACAGCTTGCTGCTCGGTGCGGCCGAACCCGCTGCCGAGGCGTCCCTCCTGACCGATGACGCCGGTCCGATCGTCGAGACCCGTAACGCCATCGAGGGGCTCGACTTCCGCCGCGGCCCGACCGGTGAAGGGCGCATCATCTTCGATCTTTCCTCGACCAGCGTCGTCACCGACATGCGTCAGGAAGGCGGCCGGATCATCATCGACTTCCCCGACACCGAGCTGGACGGTTCGCTGCAGAAGCGGCTCGACGTCATGGACTTCGGCACCCCGGTGCAGTTCATCGACGCGATCAGCAACAAGCGTGGCACCAAGGTGATCATCCAGCCCGCCACTCAGGAATTCGAGCAGCTCGCCTATCAGAGCGACGACATGTTCACGGTCGAACTGAAGCCGATGAGCAAGGAGGAGATCGAGGAGAACCGCAAGGCCAAGTTCGGCTACATCGGTGAAAAGCTGTCACTGAACTTCCAGGACATCGAGGTACGCTCGGTACTGCAACTCCTCGCCGACTTCACCGACCTCAACATCGTGGTCAGCGATTCGGTCACCGGCAAACTCACGCTGCGCCTCAAGAACGTGCCCTGGGACCAGGCCCTCGACATCATCCTGCAGACCAAGGCACTCGGCAAGCGACAGGCGGGTAACGTCATCATGATTGCACCTGCGGAGGAGATCGCCAATCGCGAGCGCATCGAGCTCGAGGGCTTGAAGCAGAAGACGGAACTGGCACCCTTGCGAACGGAGTATTTTCAAGCCAACTACGCCAAGGCTTCGGAGCTGGCCGCATTGCTTCAATCACAGACCGGCGGCATGCTCTCCGAACGCGGCAGCGTGACCGTCGATGTGCGTACCAATACCCTCCTGATCAATGATACGGCCGACCAGCTGACCGAGATACGCTCGCTCGTCTACCGCCTCGATGTGCCGATTCGCCAGGTACTGATCGAGTCGCGCATCGTCATCGCGTCAGACGACTTCAACAAGGACATCGGTGTTCGCTGGGGCGTCAACCGCAATACCGCGAACCCCGGTGGCGAAGGCGACGGCGATGGCTTCGCACTCTCCGGCACCAATGCCGGCACGCAGAACCTGCTGACCGGCGAGGGCCTGGACAATAGTCGCTTCAACGTCAACCTGCCCGGCAACAACGCCGCCGGCACGATCGGGCTCGCGCTGGCGAAACTGCCACTCGGCACGCTTCTGGAACTGGAGCTCTCGGCCATGCAGGCAGAAGGCACCGGTGAGGTCATCTCGAGTCCGCGTGTCATAACAGCCAACCAGCATGAAGCCTATATCGAGCAAGGCGTCGAGATTCCCTACCTCGAGGCCTCCTCGTCCGGCGCCGCCTCGGTATCGTTCAGGAAAGCCGTGCTCGGTCTGACCGTCACGCCGCAGATCACACCCGACGATCGCATCGTCATGGATCTCACGGTCAACAAGGATACGGTGGGCCAGATCTTCAGCGCCGGTGACGTGCAGGTGCCGAGCATCGATACACGTGAACTCAGCACCCAGGTGCTTGTCAACAACGGCGAGACGGTGGTCCTCGGTGGCGTCTACGAACAGACGCTTCTCGACGAAATCGACATGGTGCCGTTCTTCGGCAACCTGCCGCTCATCGGCAAGCTGTTCCAGCACACCACGCATCAGGACGAGAAGTCCGAGCTACTGGTCTTCGTCACGCCGAAGATCATCAAGGACAACGTCTCGCTCAGTTACTGAACGGGGTACGGAGTCTCGCCTCGAGCGGGGCTTCCGGTGGCTTGACCCGGAAGGCCCGCACAGGCGGGCCTTCCCGCGTTTCGGGTGTCCGGTATCATCGAGGCCCTGTCCCGAACCGAACGCACGCGTGGTCTCTGCCTTACGATGAGCGCCCAGAGCATCTTTCTGATCGGCCCCATGGGCGCTGGCAAGAGTTCCGTCGGCCGCGCGCTCGCTCGCCGCATTGGCTATCGCTTCGTCGACAGCGATTGCGAGATCGTCGAACGTTGCGGCGTCGACATCCCGACAATCTTCGAATACGAGGGCGAAGCGGGGTTTCGCGATCGCGAAGCCCGCATGCTCGACGAATTGACGTCACGGCCGGCCACCGTCGTTGCCACTGGCGGCGGCGCTGTGCTGCGTGAAAGCAATCGCACGCTCTTGTCGAGCCGTGGCCATGTCATCCTGCTGTCGGTCGATCTCGACGAGCAGATGCGGCGGGTGGCCTTCGACTCGAATCGACCGCTCCTGCAGACCGATGATCCGCGCGCACGACTGCGTTCGATGATGACGGAACGGGCGCCGATCTACCGCGCCGTGGCCGACATCGAGATCCATACCGATGCGCGTCCCAGGCATCACGTCGTCGCACGTATCATCCGCCACCTTCGCCAGCACGAGGTTGTCGGCCCGCCCGCCGATCGGGCCTGAGCGCCCAAACCAGCAACAAGACCCGCATGCAAACTGTCACCATCGAGCTGGGCGAGCGCAGTTATCCGATTCACATCGGTGCCGGATTGCTGGCCCGACAAGGTCTGCTGTCATCGCGGATACCGCGACGTGCCATGGTCGTCACCAACGACCGCGTCGCCCCGCTGTGGCTGGATCGTACGCTCGCCGCGCTGGGCAACACGCCCACGTCTCACGTGATCTTGCCGGACGGCGAGTCCCACAAGCATCTCGGCACCCTCGACACCATCTTCGAGGCACTGCTCCGTGAGCGCTTCGATCGCGGCGGCACGCTCGTCGCGCTCGGCGGCGGGGTTGTCGGTGACATGGCAGGCTTCGCGGCGGCGAGCTACCAGCGCGGCATCGATTTCGTGCAAGTGCCGACGACCTTGCTCGCGCAGGTGGATTCCTCGGTCGGCGGCAAGACCGGGGTGAACCATGCGCTCGGCAAGAACATGATCGGCGCCTTCCATCAGCCCACCGCCGTCATCGCCGATACCGACACGCTCGACACCCTCGATGACCGGGAGCTCTCGGCCGGGCTGGCCGAGGTGATCAAGTACGGTCTGATCATCGACGCCGGGTTCCTGGAATGGCTCGAAACCCATGTCGATGACCTGCGGGCAAGAGAGCCGCTGTCCATCGCTCACGCCATTCGCGCCTCCTGCACGATCAAGGCACGCATCGTCGAGGCCGACGAGCGCGAACATGGCCAGCGTGCCTTGCTCAACCTGGGGCACACCTTCGGCCACGCCATCGAGGCGGCGCTCGGCTATGGCAGCTGGCTGCACGGCGAAGCGGTGGCGGCGGGCACCGTGATGGCGCTCGACCTGTCGCAGCGCCTTGGCTTGATAGAGGCCTCGCTGGTCGACCGAGGCCGGACCCTGCTCGAACGTGCCGGTCTGCCGGTCACGCCACCGCCACACCTGACTCCGGAAACGTTTCTGGACTTCATGCAGCGCGACAAGAAAGTCAGCGACGGGAGCTTGCGTCTCATTCTGGTCGATGGTGTCGGCCATGCGCGCGTCACCGCCGACTACCCGCAATCGGCCTTGCAGGCGACGCTAGAGGCATTTCACGGACCGACTGCGAGTGACGCGAGCTGACTGAGCGACGCAGGCAGGCAACGTCAGCGAGCGACGCGACGCAAAGTAGAATCGAGTAGAATCGTCAACCACCCGCCACCGTAGCGTCCCGATGTCGTCAGCCGACGTTCCGGATTCCGACAACAAGGCCCTGCTTTCCGACGAGACCCTCTCGGCATTGCAGTTGCGCTGTCAGCCCTTCAGGGCTGAGGACGACACCAACGCCTTGTTCACCGACGAGGTCACCGCCGAACAGCTGGCCGATATCCGGCATGCGCTGATCACCGGCGATGATCTCTTGCTCGTGTTCGGCGAAGAAGGCGCCGGTAAAAGTACCTTGCTCGCCCAACTGGCCGCGAACAGCGGTCTGCGCATCCAGTGCTTCTCGGTCAAGGGCGGCCCGCGCTTCAGCACGCGCAACCTCTTCATCGGCATGCTCGAGGCGTTCAAGGTCCGTCCGCCGGAAAACCTCAAGGAAGCGCTCGACGAGCTCGTTCCCTGCCTGCAGGCGATGCTCGGTAACAACACGCTTTGCGTGGTCGTCCTCGACGATGCCGACAAGGTCGACGAGACGGAGCTGACGCGCCTTCTCAACGGCATGCAGTACATCAACAATCGCGATGAGTCGTTGCTCCGGGTCACCTTTGCCGCCTTGCCCAAGTTCGAACAGCGGATTCCCGATCTGATACCGGAAGGTACGAACCTGCCTTATTCGAGTTTCACGGTCGACTCGTTCACCGCGCCGCGAGCAAGCGCCTATCTCGACTATCGACTGAACCAGGCGAGCGAGAACCCGCGCGCCCGGACCGAGCAGGAATTCAGTGCTGATGACGTCGCCGCATTGAACGAGCACGCGCGCGGCTTGCCCGCCGCCCTCAACGCAGCCGCCGCATCGGTGCTCGATGCACGGCACAATCCGGCCGCTGCCAGCCTGGTCGATGTCGAGGCGCCCGAAGGCAGCGATTCGGCTGATCTCTACCAGGAGGAACTGCCGCCTGAACTCCGCGAGGAGCCCGAATTCGAGGCCGAGGAGAACGAGCGAGCCGGTTGGCTCGAGAGTCGCTGGGCGAAGATCGCACTGGGCGCGCTCGCCCTCTTGTTGATCCTCGGCGGGCTGACCTTGACCGGCGGCGGGCCTGATCGTGACAACGCCGACGAACCCGAGGCAATAGCCACGGGCTCGAGTACGGCGAAAATCGCGACCGAGCGCGAAGCCCAACGGCTCGAGTTGCTCAGAGAACAGGCGACCGACGGCAGCACCGACACCGCCGACGCGTCGACGGCCACCGGGGAGGCGTCGACCGTCTTGCCATCGCCGATTGCCGAGTCGGATGACACGGCGACCGGCGATGCCTCTGAAACGCCTGGGCCGACTGACGATGGTGGGCTGAATGCCGGCGTCGACAGCAGCGAAGGTGGAAGTGGAAGTGGAACTGAAGCCGGTGCCGAGGCTGACGCAGGCGATGCGTCGTCGGATCCGAATGCCGAGTCCGGGCAGGACGCCGGGCCAGGCGCCCAGGCGGAATCCGACGTGGAGAACGGCTCTGAGAGCGGCGTGGTCGCCAACGCTGAGACAGGCGCTGAGACAGGCGCTGAGACAGGCGCGGAAACAGACGCCGAGACTGGCGCCCGGAACGTTGCCGAGGCTGACGTGGATACCGATGCGGATGCGACCTCGGAGGCCGAGTCAGCACCTGCAGCCGATGCGGAGACTTCCGGCGCAGGCGAGCGGCTCGCGATACCCCAGCGCGGCAATAACAACGACGGTGACGCAGGAGCCGCGACCACGAGGAACAGCCAGGCCGCAAACGAAGGCGCCGGTGATGCCACTGATGATGGCCTTGGCAACAGCCCCGACAACGGGAACAGTGCCGACCCGATCAGTGACGAATCCCTGCTCGGGACCGATACGTCGGCCGACGATAGCAACGTGGATCCGTCAGCCAGTGCTGATGCAGTCACAGACACAGACACAATCACCGGCGATGAAGGGGCTGGCGATGGCGATGGCGATGGCGATGGCACCGATGCTGCGGCCGAAGGGGGCGAGTCGCTCGAAGAGTCGCTCACTGAGGGGGATGACACACCGTCGACCGGGTCCCTCGAATCACCCAACTGGATCCTCGTCCAGACACCCGGGCAATGGACCGTGCAGATGAGCGCGTCCACCGATCGGGAGTCGGTCGAGCAGTTCCTCGAACGATCGGATCTGCCGGCACCCAACTCGATCTATCAGTTCGAGCGTAACGGCCGTAGGTGGTTTGCGCTGGTTCACGGGCTCTTTCCGAGTATCCCCGCGGCCCGGGCGGCCATCGAGCAGATGTCGGCCGAGGCCACCAGCAATCAGCCCTGGATCCGTGCCGTGGATCGTATCCAGGCGGCATTGCGAGAGTCGAACTGACGCGCGGTATACTAGGTTTCGACCGTCGTCGGGTGTTTGACGGTCGGCAGCCTGAGTCGTTCCTGTCCCGGCAACCCTGTCCGGGCAACCCTGTCCGGGCGACCCTGTCCGGGCAACGATAGCCCTGTTTCGGCGAGCGAAGGCTCCTTGGCGCACCGCACGCGTTCCCTGTTTCCGGCGCCGGACACGGTAGCGAGCGCGACGGTAGCCCCGCATTCGATCTACTGGTGGTACTAGACATGACTTATCTCGACAACCTGGCCGAGACCGGCCTCTACCGCCCTGAATTCGAGCGGGACAACTGCGGGTTCGGCCTCATCGCCCAGATGGACGGCCGCGCCAGCCACTGGCTGGTCGACACGGCCATCACCGCGCTCGGCCGCATGACGCACCGCGGCGCGATCGGCGCCGATGGCAAGACCGGTGACGGCTGCGGCTTGCTGCTGCGCCGCCCCGACGCGTTCCTCCGAAAGGCGGCCGAGGAGGCTGGCATCACGCTGCAAGGGGAATTCGCGACGGGTCTGGTGTTCCTTGGCCATGACGAGCAACAGGCAGCCACCGCGCGCGAGACACTTCAGCACGAAGTCGAGAAACGCGGACTGATCTTCAACGGCTGGCGGGTCGTGCCGGTCGATCTGTCGGCCTGCGGCGAGGAGGCGAAACGGAGTGTCCCGCGCATCGAGCAGCTGTTCGTCAGCGTTACCGAGGAGATGGATGCAGCGGAATTCAATCGTCACCTGTTCGTCGCGCGTCGCCGCGCCGAGATCGCGCTTGCCGACGATGCTGACTTCTATGTTTGTTCCCTGTCGAGCGAGGTGATTCTCTACAAGGGCCTGGTCATGCCCGAGTACCTCGCGACCTTCTATCGCGACCTCGAGGACGAGACGCTGGCTTCCTCCATCGCGGTCTTTCACCAGCGATTCTCGACCAACACCTTGCCGCAATGGCGGCTGGCACAACCCTTCCGCCTGCTCGCCCACAACGGTGAAATCAACACCATTCAGGGCAACCGGAACTGGACGAACGCACGGGCCGGCAAGCTGCGCTCACCGGTCCTGCCGGAACTGAACGAACTCCTGCCCCTTGTCAGTCAGTCAGGGTCCGACTCGATGTCGCTCGACAACATGCTCGAGCTGTTGATGGCAGGCGGTGTCGATGTGTTCCGTGCGATGCGCATGCTGATGCCGCCCGCGTGGCAGAACACCTGGGAACTCGACTCCGATCTGCGCGCCTTTCTCGAATACAACTCGATGCACATGGAGCCGTGGGACGGACCCGCAGGCGTGGTGCTGTCGGACGGACGCTACGCAAGTTGCGTACTCGACCGGAACGGTCTTCGCCCGGCGCGCTACGTGATCTCGAAGGACCGCCACATTACGCTTGCCTCCGAAGTCGGCGTCTACGACTACGCACCGAGCGACATCACCACCAAGGGACGGCTGAAGCCCGGCGAGATGCTCGCGGTCGATACCCAGTCCGGCCGGCTACTGCTGCCACAGGATGTCTCTGATCTGCTCAAGCATCGACAGCCCTACGCGAAGTGGCTGCAGAAGAACGCGCGCCATCTCCGCTCGCGCCTGCGCGATGCCTCGCAGATCGGGCCTGCCATGGACGACAAGCAGCTCGCCACCTACGAAAAGATGTTCAACGTCACGTTCGAGGAGCGCGATCAGATCATCCGCGTGCTCGCCGAAGGTGCGTCCGAAGCCATCGGCTCGATGGGCGACGACACGCCGTTTCCGGTCATGTCCTTGCACGTTCGTTCGATGTACGACAGCTTCCGGCAACAGTTTGCCCAGGTGACGAACCCGCCGATCGATCCGCTCAGGGAAACGATCGTGATGTCGCTCGAGACCTGCCTCGGACGCGAGAAGAACATGTTCCGCGAGACCCACCATCATGCGAGCCGCTTGCTGGTCCGCTCACCGGTGCTATCGCGCGAGAAGTTCGAGACACTCGTCGCGATGGACGATGAACCCGCCTACGCCAACGTGCGCATCGACCTGCAATACGACCCGGCAAGCGAATCACTCGAGACGGCTATCCGGCGAATCGTGACCGAAGCGGTCGACGCGGTGCAGACCGACAGCAAGGTCGTCATCGTGCTGAGCGATCGGCACATCGCGGCAAGCCAACTCCCCGTGCATGCGCTGCTCGCCACCGGCGCCATCCACCATGGCCTGATCGCAGCCGGCTGCCGATGCGACGCCAACCTCGTGATAGAGACCGGTACCGCACGCGACTCGCACCAGGTCGCGGTGCTCGTCGGCTACGGCGCAACCTGTGTTTATCCCTACCTTGCCTACGAGAGCATCCAGGGCATGGTCAGAAGCGGTGAGCTCGGCGACGGTGACATTCCGCTGCTCGAGCAGAACTACCGGAAGGGCATAAACAAGGGCTTGATGAAGATCCTCTCGAAGATGGGCATCTCCACCGTGTCGAGCTATCGCGGCGCACAGCTCTACGAGATCGTCGGCCTGGCCTCACCGGTGGTCGATCTTTGCTTCATCGGCAGCACCAGCCGTATCGAGGGCATGAACTTCGACGATATCGAGCTTGATCTTAAGACACTGGCACGCTCAGCCTTTGATCCGAACGTCGAGCCGAGCCAGGGTGGTCTCCTGAAATACATCCATGGCGGCGAATATCACGCCTACAACCCGGACGTCGTGCAGCAGTTGCAGGCGGCCGTGACCAGTGGGCGCTACGAGGACTACGAGATCTATCGCGATACCGTCGACGGGCGACGCCCGGCGATGCTGCGAGATCTTCTGGATCTCACGCCAAAGGGCATGCCGATACCGCTCGAAGCGGTGGAACCTGCCGAGTCGATCCTCGCGCGCTTCGACTCGGCCGGCATGTCGCTCGGTGCACTTTCGCCTGAAGCTCACGAGACACTGGCCGAGGCGATGAACCGACTGGGCGGGCGCTCGAACTCGGGCGAAGGCGGTGAGGACAAGGCGCGCCACGGCACCATCAAGCGTTCCAAGATCAAGCAGATCGCGTCAGGGCGTTTCGGCGTCACGCCGGAATATCTGGTCAGCGCCGAAGTCCTGCAGATCAAGATAGCGCAGGGCGCGAAGCCCGGTGAAGGAGGACAGCTCCCGGGGCACAAGGTCAATGCAATGATCGCCCGGCTTCGTCACAGCAACGAAGGCGTGGCGCTGATCTCCCCGCCACCGCATCACGACATCTACTCGATCGAGGATCTGGCGCAGCTGATCTTCGACCTCAAGCAGGTCAATCCGGAGGCCCTGGTCTCGGTCAAGCTCGTCGCCGAGGCAGGCGTCGGTACGGTCGCCGCGGGTGTGGCCAAAGCCTATGCCGATCTCATCACGATCTCGGGCTACGACGGCGGCACCGGTGCCTCGCCACTGACCAGCGTCAAGTACGCCGGTTCCCCCTGGGAACTCGGCATGTCGGAAACCCATCAGGTACTCCGGGCGAACGGCTTGCGGTCGAAGGTCAGGGTGCAGACCGACGGTGGGCTCAAGACCGGTCTCGACGTCGTCAAGGCGGCCATACTCGGTGCCGAGAGCTTCGGCTTCGGCACCGGCCCGATGATCGCGATGGGCTGCAAGTTCCTGCGCATCTGCCATCTGAACAACTGCGCGACCGGCGTTGCCACCCAGCACAATGTGCTGCGCATGCGGCACTTCAACGGCGACGTCGAGAAGGTCATGAACTACATGCAGTTTGTCGCCGAGGACGTCCGACGACATCTTGCCTCGCTCGGCATCCGCTCCCTGTCGGACCTGATCGGGCGCCCCGAATACCTGACCCCGGCGGAAGGCACGACACCGCGTCAGTCGCGCATCGATCTCGCCCCGTTGCTCGCCACCGGCGGCGTCCCCGACAGCGCGCCGCGCTTCTGTACGAGCGAGCGGAACGAGCCACACGACAAGGGACTGCTGGCCGAACAGATGGTGGCGGAATGCGCGCGGGCCATTCGCAAGAAGTCGGGGGGTGAATTCAGCTTCAACGTCAAGAACGTCAACCGCTCCATCGGTGCACGGCTGTCCGGCGAGATCGCCAAGGCGCACGGTGACGACGGCATGAGCGACTCGCCGATCGACATCTACTGTCGTGGTACGGCGGGCCAGTCCTTCGGGGTCTGGAATGTCGGCGGTCTGAACCTGCATCTCGATGGCGATGCCAACGACTATGTCGGCAAGGGCATGGCCGGCGGCAAGATCGTCGTGCGGCCACCTTCGGACGCGCGCTACACCGGCCGGGACTCCACCATCGTCGGCAACACCTGCCTGTACGGCGCAACCGGCGGAACCCTGTATGCAGCGGGTCTCGGTGGCGAGCGCTTCGCAGTGCGCAACTCCGGCGCGGTCGCCATCATCGAAGGCATCGGCGATCACGGCTGCGAATACATGACCGGCGGCTGCGTCGTGGTGCTCGGCGAGACCGGCGTCAACTTCGGCGCCGGCATGACCGGCGGGCTGGCGTTCGTGTTCGACCAGAAGAACGTCTTCGTGGACCGCTACAACCACGAGCTGATCGACATCCACCGCCTGCACGCCGAGTCGATGGAACGCTATCGAAACTACCTGCTGGTCCTCATCGAGGACCACGTGCGCGAGACCGGCAGCACCCTCGGACAGCAGATGGTGGACGACTTCTACAGCCTTGCTGCGCGTTTCTGGATGGTGAAGCCGAAGGCGGCAGAACTCTCCGAGCTGCTTGCGACATTGGGACGGGCCGCGTAGACCGGGTCGCACAGGCCGCGCAGCTCTCACCACCAGGGATAGCTGACATGTCACGACGTACCTTTCTTGGACAATGCCTCGCCGGCAGCACACTGCTGCTGTCGGCATGTGCCCTCCCTCGTCGTGAGGGCGGTGGTATGGCCGTCCGCGAGAGCGGATCCGGTACCGGGCCCGAGGCCACGCCTCTGACATGGCGCGGGGCGCCGGGGCCGCGGTTCATACTCGTCATCGATCCCGGTCACGGCGGCTCCGATGCGGGCACCCGGGCCGAGAATGGCCTGCTTGAAAAAGAGCTGAACCTGGACATTGCCCACCGGGTGCGCTCGATACTCGAGCCGGAAAACGATCTCGATGTCGTGCTGACGCGAGAGGGCGATCAGAGTCTCTCGCGCATCGAACGTGTGGCGGCCGTGCGCCGGGCCGACGCCGATCTGCTGGTGTCCCTGCATTTCAACGGCCTGCCGCAGCGTCACCTCAATCTGGTGGAAACCTATTACGCCCACGCGAGCAACATCGTCGACAGCCGTGAGCGGCGGCGTGAACGCCACCGTCGAAACAGCGTGCACGATGCCGGCCTGCCGACAGCGCGCAACGGTCTTGTCGAGCCGCGCGACATCTCCTTCACACGAGGATCCGAGCGCTTTGCGAAGCTGCTGCAGGCGAATGTCCATACGGCACTTGCCGGCGTCGCGGAACCGACGGTCGACGGCGGTGTGAAACGCGACACCTTGTTCATTCTCACGCAGAGCTTCACCAGCGGCGCGCTGATCGAGATGGCCTGCCTGAGTCATGCGCCCGAAGCCGATCGACTCCTGAGCGACGACCACCGGGAGCGCCTGGCAGATGCGGTGGCCAACGCCGTTCGCAGTTATCGCGAGGTCTTGTTGGCGTTGTCGGACACACCGTCTTGAAGTATAGACTCGCGGACCATGGCCGGAAAGATTCCTCAACACTTCATCGACGATCTTCTCTCGCGCGTCGATGTCGTCGAGGTCATCGATGCCCGGGTCACACTCAAGAAGACCGGGCGCGACTACATGGCCTGCTGCCCGTTCCACAACGAGAAGACACCTTCCTTCTCGGTCAGTCAGCCAAAGCAGTTCTATCACTGTTTCGGTTGCGGCGTTAACGGCAACGCCATCGGCTTCCTGATGGAATACGAAGGCATGCACTTTGTCGACGCGATCGAGGCGCTGGCGGAGAGCGTCGGCCTGGAAGTTCCGCGTGACGAACAGGCCGCGCAACGCCGCGACGAGACGAAACCGCTGTTCGCGACGCTCGAGAAGGTCACCCGCTTCTACCGCGAGAGCCTGCGCGATGCCCCCGCAGCGAAGGCGTACCTGAAGGGCCGTGGACTGTCGAGCGAGACGGCAAAGCGATTCAAAATCGGCTATGCGCCGGACGGTTGGGATGCCCTGCAGACAGCGCTCGCCGGCGAAGAGCGGCAACTCCTGACCACCGGCATGCTGATTCCGGGAAAGGGCGGCGCCGGCACTGCCTCAGGCCGCCCCTACCAGCGTTTTCGCGACCGCGTCATGTTTCCGATTCGCGACCGGCGCGGGCGCGTCATCGCTTTCGGCGGACGGGTACTCGGCGACACAGAACCGAAGTACCTGAACTCTCCGGAGACGCCACTTTTCCACAAGAGTCGAGAGCTGTACGGCCTCTTCGAAGCCCGGCGCTCAGCCCAGGAACTCGGCGCGGTCATTGTCGTCGAGGGCTACATGGACGTCGTCGCGCTGGCCGAGCACGGTATTGAGAACTGTGTCGCAACACTCGGGACAGCCGCCAATCGCGAGCACAGCGAGATACTCTTTCGCACGGTGCCGAACATCGTCTTCTGCTTCGACGGTGACCGGGCCGGTCGTGCGGCGGCGGCGCGCGCCATGCTCGCCACACTGCCCTGCCTTGAAGATGGTCGTGACGCGCACTTCATGTTCCTGCCCGACGGCGAAGATCCGGATTCCATCGTCAAGGCCGGTGGCTCGACCGGTTTCCAGAAGCTGCTTGCCAGCCGACTGACCGTTGTCGACTTCCTCTATGAACACCTGTGTGCGGAAATCGATGTGAACAGCATCGGCGGCAAGGCCCAGCTGGCGGAACGCGCCAAGCCTTTGCTGGCGACAATTCCGCGCGGGGTCTACCGCCAACTGGCGGTGGCCCGACTGGAAGAACTGATCGGGCTGTCCCTTGGCCGGGAACGGGCGACCGCCGCACCGATACCGCAAACACCCCGACAGCGAACGAAGGTGGAAGGCGGACTCGATCCGATGAGACGGGCGGCCTTGCTTGTATTGCAGTATCCACCGGTCGTCGGCAGCCAGTCGCCAGAGGACATCGAGATCGATGAAGGCCTCCGCGGCGCGTCGGTACTCCACCGGTTGATAGGCTATTGCGATCAGAACCCGTCGATCACGACCGCCCGACTGCTCGAGCGTTTTCGGGACACGACGGACTACACCTATCTGGCGGACCTGGCAACACGTCAGTACCTTCCGGACGGCGTGGAGCTCGATACCGAAACGGCACTCGCGGACTTCGCACACGCGCTCGATCTGCTGAAGAAGCTGAGCCGGCAAATGAGCGCCGAGAGAAAAGCCCCGCTGGAGTCTCGACGAGGATTGCTGGGGAGAAAGCGCTCGTGAAGCGACAGCAGACCCGCATCCCGCGTTTCCACGTGGAAACAGCTTTGAACGCCGACACGGAAATCATCCTCGACAAGGAGGCGTCGCGTCATCTCGCCGCAGTCCTCAGGGCGAAGACCGGCATGACCGTCTGCCTGTTCAACGGTGACGGTCATGACTACACGGCGAGCATCGAAAGCGTTGGCAAGGCGACGAGGCTCGCGATCGCGTCACAGCAGCCGAACAACAGCGAATCCCCGGTCTCGATAACCCTCGTGCAGGGAATCTCGCGCGGCGATCGCATGGATGCCACGGTTCGCCAGGCCACCGAACTCGGCGCGACGAGAATCGTGCCGGTCGAGACTCGGCATTCCCTGACAAGACTCGAGGGGAGTCGTCGAGAACAGCGATTCGCACACTGGCGCGCCATCGTGGTCAGCGCCTGTGAGCAATGCGGTCGGAGCACTATGCCGTCGCTCGAGCCGATCACTGCGCTTCCGGACTGGCTCGAATCCTTTCCCGAGAGCGGCTCGCAAGGTTTCGTGTTGCTGCCGGATGCAGCGGATGCCCTGGCCACGACACCCGGCGAAGGCGAGTCCTTCGCTGTTCTGATTGGTCCGGAGAGCGGGCTTGACGACGCTGAAGCCGAACAGGCAATCACAGCCGGATTCCGGCCTGCACATCTAGGCCCACGCATCTTGCGTACCGAAACCGCCGGGCCTGCTGCCATTTCCATTTTACAAGCCCGTCACGGTGACTTCTGAATCAAGAGCACAATTGAATCATGAGCACAATCGCTGAATCATGAGCACATTCGATAGCCTGCGACTCGCCCCAATTAATCACTTGCACGGTCACTTGCGTGAACAGCCGCGACACCCAGTCGGAACCGTTCTGGTCACCCTGTTGCTCGGCGCACTTCTGCTCGGCATGAGCGGATGCGCCGTCGTCGATCGTGTGAAACCCGAGTCACCGCGCGTCACCGTCGACGGCGTCAAGCCCCTGAATCTGAGCCTCACGCGTCAGCGACTGGCCTTTCGCCTGCGCGTCGAGAATCCGAACGACTTTGCACTGCCGCTACGTGAACTCGATTTCACGGCACGCGTTGCCGGCGACCGGATAGCCTCCGGACAAAGCGATGAGCGGGTCACGATCCCGGCCAACGGCGAGGCCTATGTGACGGTGAACGTGGAGGCCGGCATGTCGCGCATCATCGGGCGCATACGAGAGATGCTGGATAATCAGACACTCGAGCTCGACTATGACGTGACCGGCTTTGTCCGATTGGACAACTGGCCGGTGCGGATCCCCTTCGATGTGGACGGCGTGCTCGAGAACCCGCTCGAAAACCCGCTCGATGCCGGTGAAGGCGTCGAGTGAGGGACGAGCTCGATCTGGCCCTGGCGAAGCTGCTTGACGACAAGCCCTCCTTGTTCGTGCTCAGCGGCGCGGGCTGCAGCACGGCATCGGGCCTGGGCGACTATCGTGACCGCGCGGGCCAGTGGAAACGTCGCCAGCCGATCACCGGCCAGGTCTTTCTGAACGACCCGCTGGCTCGCGCTCGCTACTGGGCGCGAAGTTCCGTTGGCTGGCCGATGTTCAGTCAGGCGATACCCGGCATGGCGCATCACGCCCTTGCCGCCTTGCAGGCGTCCGGCAACGTACGGCAACTGGTGACCCAGAATGTCGATGGTCTTCATCAGCAGGCCGGCCATCGCGACGTGCTCGAGTTGCATGGCAGCTTGTCGAGGGCGACATGCGTGAACTGTGGGATACATCGCTCACGAGACGATTTTCAGGATGAGCTCATCGGCCGCAATCCCTGGCTCGCGTCGCTCGATGCCACCTACGCACCGGATGGCGACGCCGATCTCGAACTCGAGTCGCCCGATGCCGTGGATATCCCCGACTGCGTTCGCTGCGGCGGCCTGCTCAAACCGGCCGTCGTCTTCTTTGGCGAGAACGTGCCGCGCGAGACGGTCGACTTCGCCATGGCTCAACTGCGGGAGAGTGATGCCCTGCTCGTCGCCGGTTCTTCGCTGATGGTCTATTCGGGATTCCGCTTCTGCCGCGCGGCGGCGAAACGCGGTCAGCCGATCATCATCATGACCGACGGCGTGACCCGGGCGGACGATATCGCCAGCCTGAAGTTACCGGGCGATTGCGGGACGCGACTGTCTCGTCTGGTCGAGGCGGTGTCTGATGACAACGAACGCGCCTCCAGCGCCTAGGTTGCCAGCGTCGTACCACCCACCGCCTCGACCAGCGCCAGCAGCGCACCGCGTACGTCCACAAGCTCCGTTTCGTCCTGACTCCGGGCCACCAGCTCGACCCGGGACACACCGTCGACGTGTCCCGGATAACTGCCGAGATCGACGCCCGGAAAGCGCTCCTGTACGGCCCTGAGCGGGGCGGCCAGATCGCCTTCTCCCATGCCGGTAACGACCACGCTTACGGCATGCGTTACCGGACCGCTCGGCAAGGTGGGCAGGATGTGTTCGAGCATCGAGCGCATGATGCGCGGCACACCCGCCATGACGTGCACGTTACCGAGTTTGAAGCCCGGGGCGGCCGATACGTCGTTGTCGATCAGACTGGCGCCGGCGGGAATGCGCGCCATGCGCAGCCGGTCCGGATTCGGCTCGATATCGCGCTCGCGCCAGAAAGCCTCTAGCCGACGCTGTGCTTCCGCATCGATCCCGATAGCCACCCCGAAGGCCTCGGCAATGCAATCGGCCGTGAGGTCATCGTGTGTCGGGCCGATGCCGCCGGTCGTGAAGACATGGTCATGGCGACTCCGCAGCTCATTCACCGCCTGGATTATCGCTGGCGGGTCATCGGCAATGACGCGCGCTTCGACGAGCCGGATACCCCGACTGCCCAGGCGAGTGGCGAGATGTGCCAGGTTCGTGTCCTGCGTGCGGCCGCTGAGCAGCTCGTTCCCGATCAGGATCAGCGCAGCCGTCGGATTCGTGTTCGTCATGCCCGATCATTGCACGCAGGATCGTTTGCTGCACGCGCTCGGATCTATTCGCGGCGGGCACACAGGTAGGGATAGTCACGCTCGGCTAGATTCGCCGACAACCAGAGATGGCGCCCGGCGATCGAACGCAGGTGAAAGCCCGTATTTCCCAGTGAGCCGTCGAAATCCGCGACCTGGACCTGCAGGATGACGACCGTACCCTGGCTTGCGCTGGCGATCGGCCGGCCTTCGATGTCGCGAATGACATCATCGTTTGCGAGCAGCGGGTCGACGGGCCCCGGGGTGATCACGACCAGCGGTGGCGATGCCACGACGCCGGTGCAGTCCTGCATGTACACCCACTCTCCACCGATGTAGGCCGCACCGACATCAGCTGCCGACGTGCCGTTCGCCCACGCCACCTGCAAGCCAGTATCGGCCAGCCACTCGGACGTCGCGATCTCCGGAATCGAGTTGATCCTCGCGGGATCCGACTGCACCACCCGCAGCGGCTCGGGCATGTCTTCGAAGGGTCGGTCAGGATCTGACGGTGTCGAACCGGTAGTCGTCGAGCCGGCCGATGTTGACCCGTTCGGCGTCGAACCGTTGTCCCCCGAACCACCGACATCGCCTCCAGAGGTCGATTCACCGCTCGAACCGCCACCCGAGGAACAGCTCGCGAGAGCCGTTGCCAGCAGCAGAAAGGACAGCGTCGCGCTACGACTCATGCGAAAGACCGGTTCTCTTTGAGCAGGGGGAAGCCTACGGACGACGTCGGTACGCGAAACTGTGCCCGTTCACTTGCATCAAACAGGCCGCTGTCCGCGCAGGCGGCGGTCGAGGCTTCTCCGCACCGCGACCGAGGCGGCCACGAAGCCGAAAGGTGCCGTGACGAAGACGACTGAACCGTAGCCACGGTCACAATCCAGACGGACGCCAGGCACGCCGGGTCGGGCATGCGAGACCTCACCATCGCCGTCGGGATAGAGCGGTTGCTCGCGCGAGTAGACACAATCGATGCCGAAGCTGCGCCGCGGATTGGAAGAGAAACCGTAGTCGACGCGCAGGCGGGCGCGCACCTTGGCGGCCAGCGCATCGCCCCGGGTACGTGAGAGGTCGTTAACAGTAATACCGAGCGGATCGAGACGGCCACCGGCACCGCCGGTCGACACGATACGGATCTTGCGACGCTTGCAGAACGCCAGCATGGCCGCCTTGAATCGAATGTTGTCGATGGCGTCGATCACCGCGTCGAAGCCCTGATCGAGGTAATGCTCGAGATTCTTCTCGGCCAGGAAATCATCGTGTGCAACGACCTCAGAATCCGGCGCTATCCGATGCAGTCGCGCCTTCATCTCGACGACCTTGCTGCACCCGACGGTGTCTGCGAAAGCGTGCAGCTGGCGATTGATGTTGCCGACGCTCACGTCATCGTGATCTATCATCGTGACGTGACCAATCCCCGTTCTGACCAGCGCCTCGGCGGCCCAGGAACCGACACCGCCCACCCCGACGACGCAGATCCTGAGCTCGCCGAGGAGGCCGGCGGCACGCCCGCCATAGACTCTCGGCACGGCGGCGAAGGCGTCGGGCATCTCAAGGTCCAGTGGCATGTCTACATTCTACGGTGCGCGGATGACACGCTTTATACCGGCATCACCACGGACGTGGAACGCCGCCTTGCCGAACACAACGCATCGGCGCGCGGGGCTACCTATACCCGTGGCCGGCGCCCGGTGCGTCTGGTCTGGCAGGCCAGTGCCGCCAACCGCAGCGATGCCAGCCGACAGGAACATCGCCTGAAACGCCTTACGCGCGCGGCCAAGGAGCACCTGGTCGACGTGGCAGTCGCTGGTCAAGCCGAACCACAGGGAGTACACTAGAGCCCGTATCCCGACTGCGAACAGCCCTTCGTCGAGAGCGTCTGCCGTCAACGGCAAACGGCACTCGACGCTTGCTCTGGCGCCTCCTGATCTGGCGTAACCGACGCCTGGCTTTCGCAGTTCGACCCTTTCGCCATCGCGCGCTGAGCCCCTTGCTCTTCGCGGTGCCGCGGCACCGGTGCAAGCCGGTGGCGTCTGCATTCAGCTCCAGAGGACAATACGTGAAAAAGATGTTCGTAGGCGGCCTGCCCATGGAATCGACCGAAGAAACCGTCGGCGAGATGTTTGCCGAGTACGGCAAGGTGCGCTCGATAAAACTGGCATCCGATGTGTTCACCGGCAAGTGCAAGGGGTTCGGCTTCATCGAAATGGAAGGGCACGAAGCCCGTGCCGCCATCGCCGGTCTCAACGGCAAGATCATGGGCGACAAGTCGCTCAAGGTGCAGTTCGAGGAACCGCGCAAGGGAGGCAAGAAAGGCGGCCGTCGTCGCTGACGGGGTCTTTGCGGACGCGGGTGCGGCAATTGACGGTGTGGCCGGCGATTGCCGTGCCGCAGCGCTTGCAAACGCCAGGTAGCGAATGCCGAACAGAGAGACAGCACGCTGGTGCCGAAGAGAGGAATCGAACCTCCGACCTACTGATTACGAATCAGTTGCTCTACCGACTGAGCTACTTCGGCGCGGGGTGTTCGGCGCGGGCCGGAGTATAGCAGCAGACTTCTACACCGGGCGCTCGCGTGATACACGAACCGGAATGCGCCGGTGAAAGAACGCGAGGGTCGGCATCGTGCCACCTGTTCGGAGCACACGGGCGCTTCGGGACAGACACTCACTTCAGCGCCTGCTTCAGAACAGGGTGGCGCGGCCGCTGTCACAGCGGTCGACGCCAAGGCCAACATCAGCAAGGCCAACGACGACACGAGCGACCGATTGACCACTCGCTCTGTCCGCAGTTTCGTGATCAGGAACGGTCGTCTGACGAAGGCGCAGGGCGACGCGCTCGATCGACTCGCCCCAAAGTACTGCCTGCCTTATCAAGACAACATCGTCGATACCCGTGAAACCTTCGGCCGCCAGGCGCCTCTGTGGCTCGAGATCGGCTTCGGCAACGGCGATGCCTTGCTGTACATGGCAAAGGCGTATCCGGACGCAGACCTCATCGGCTGTGAAGTGCATGCCCCCGGCGTCGGTCATGCGCTGATCGGAATCGAACAGCGCGGCCTCGAGAACGTCCGTATCGTGCAGCACGATGCGATGGAGGTGCTCGAACATATGCTCGCGCCTGCGTCAGTGCAGCGCGTGCTGCTGTTCTTCCCTGACCCCTGGCACAAGAAGCGGCATCACAAGCGTCGCATCGTGCAACGCGATTTTCTCGATGCCTGCGCGCGCGTGATGGTACCGGATGGACTATTGCATTGTGCAACCGACTGGGCTGATTATGCCGACTGGATGCAGGAACACATCGAGGCTGATGAGCGGTTCGAGAACGTCGCGGGGCCCGGGCAGAAGTCGCCGCGGCCCGACTGGCGGACGCTGACACGATTCGAAGTACGTGGAACACGATTGGGACATGAGGTAACGGACTTGCTGTATACCCGGCGTCGGGACTGAGGCGCGCCGCCGGTGTTCGCATCGGCTCTCGGAAGGATGCATGATCGAGCCGCTCACACTGAGCACCGAAATGATCATGGTGATGGGGCTTCTCGCCATCACGGTCACCCTGTTCGCGTTCGAGATCCTTCGTGTCGACGTAGCCGCCATCGTGGTCATGGTGCTGCTGGGTCTCAGCACCATGCTGCCGACCATCGAACCGGTCATCGACAGAAGCGTGCTGTTCTCGGGCTTCTCGAGTAATGCGGTGATTTCCGTGATCGCCGTGATGATCATCGGCGCAGGTCTCGACAAGACCGGTCTGATGTCGAGCCTGGCCACGCTGATCATGAAACGCGGCGGCCGCACCGAGCGGCGCATCATCCCGCTCGTATCCGGCACCGTCGCCTTCATCTCGAGCTTCATGCAGAACATCGGCGCGGCGGCCCTCTTCCTGCCAGTCGTCAGCCGTATCTCGGCACGCACGGGCCTGCCGATGTCACGCCTGCTGATGCCGATGGGCTTCTGCGCCATCCTCGGCGGCACAGCGACGATGATCGGCTCGAGCCCGCTCATCCTCCTGAACGACCTCCTTATCTCCAGCAACAAGACGTTGCCTGCCGACCAGCAGATGGAGACCTTCGGGCTGTTTTCGGTCACCCCCATCGGTATCGCCCTGGTGGCCATCGGCATCATCTACTTCGTGGTGGCGGGGCGCTTTGTCCTGCCGCGCGCGCGCAGCGGTGACACCGGTCGCACCTCGCGTGCATCCGACTATTTCGAGAGTGTCTACGGCATCAAGGGTGAGCTGATGGAGGCGAGCATCACCGACGACAGCCCCCAGGTCGGCATGACGATTCATCAGGCCGAGGGGCTGTCGGCGAACACGCCGACCATGCTCGCCTTGTGGAGTGGCGACGTGGTGAAAGTCCCGCCCGACCGGGAGGAGACGATCTGGGTGGGCACACATCTTGGCCTGATGGGCGACCGGACGCAGATCGAAGCCTTCTGCACCGAGAACCACTGGACACTCAAGCGCGAACCGGACCGCTTCGCCGACGTGCTCAATGCCCAGCACGGCGGCATTGCCGAGATCGTCGTGCCGCCGGGTTCGAGCCTGATCGGCAAGAGCGTCGGTGACGTCAAGCCGAGACGTAACTTCGGCACCAATATCCTGCAGATCTTTCGCTCCGAGCAGGTCATCAAGCGCGACTTCCGGGATTGCAAGCTACAAGCCGGCGACACGCTCGTCGTGCACGCAAGCTGGCGTGACCTGCATCGCCTGAAGCGCAATCGCGATCTCGTCATCGCGACTGACGTGCACTACGAGCAGCTGCGCCCGGAGAAGGTCAAGCCCGCGATCGTGTTCTTCACGCTGGCCCTGGCATTGTTCCTGATCAGCGACAGCCTCTCTATCTCCTTGCTGGCGGGCGCCGTCGGCATGATCCTCGCCGGGGTATTGACGATCGACGAAGCCTACGAGGCGGTCAGCTGGCAGACCGTCTTTCTGCTTGCGAGCCTCATCCCGCTCGGCATTGCCGTGGATCAGTCCGGCACCGCCGCCTGGATAGCCCAGCAGATTCTCGCCATTGTCGGCGACGTACCCGATTTCGTATTGCAAGTCGTGGTGGCCCTGCTCGCGACCTTCTTCACACTGGTCATGTCGAACATCGGTGCCACGGTGCTGCTGGTGCCACTGGCCGTCAACCTCGCGGTAGCGGTCGGTGCGGACCCGGCCGTATTCGCGCTGACCGTCGCGATCTCGACCTCCAATTCCTTCCTGATACCGACCCATCAGGTGAACGCCCTGTTGATGGGACCGGGCGGTTATCGCGTGGCCGACTTCATGCGCGCCGGCGGCATCATGACCGTGTTGTTTCTGGTGGTGAGCCTGGGGATGTTGCATCTGGTGTTCTAGGATGCGACAGGGGATTCAGAATACCTCTGCAGCAACCGTTCACACGGTACGTGCCAGCGACAGTTGTGGCGCAGCTATCGGTAAAACCTGGCTGGGTCACATTTACAGGACTTGATTCCATCTTTACATTTGACATCTATGTAAAGAATCACTATCTTTACATTTCGCCCGAATGTAAAGGATCGAAGCCGTGTCAAGACTGAGCTCAAAAAGGCAAATTACATTGCCGGTAGAGCATTGCAATGAACTGAATATTCAGCCTGGCGATGATCTGGAGTTCTTTGTGGCTAATGGGCAACTCACCGCCGTCAAGAAACATCCTGAAGCAGCCAAGGGAATTCTCAAAGGGCTCAAGGTCAACAAGGCGATGACAGACGAAGAATCACGTCAAAGTTCCTCTGGACGATGATTGCGATAGACACCAACGTCTTGCTCCGATACCTCCTTCAAGATGATGCCCGGCAACCTGCCAAAGCAGTTGCATTGCTATCGGGCAATGAGGATGTACTTGTAACGCATGTCGTGCTATCGGAGGCGATCTGGACGCTGTGCGGGAAAAAGTACAACGCCAATCAAACAGACGTCGCCGCCACCGTACGAGCCCTCTTCGAGGAACCTCGCATTGTGTTTGAAAATGCAAGAACCGTGTGGCGAGCGCTGAGTGATTATGTGAACACGAACGAACCGGGGCGAGCTGCTATCGACTTTCCAGATGCCCTCATATTGAATTGCGCAAAACAAGCTGCGATTCAGAAGTCGGTAGATTTCAGCGGTCTTTATACGTTTGACAAGGCTGCACACCGACTCCCTGATGCAAGAGCGCCGTAGTGCGGCGGTCAGCGTTTGCCAACCTGAATATGCTTGTTAAACAAGAGGCCATCGTTGCCGACCGATTCGAAGTCGCCGCACGCAGCTCGGATGAGATTCTTTCGGGACAATCGAATGGTGTTGATGTCGTGGCTTTTGCCGCGCCTATCTCGACAATGCACTATGCCGTTATCTCGGCTCCGGGGTTATGTGGCTGACCTGGTTCCCGGCCTGTCGTCACGGGCAGTGTTTGCCGAACGGGCGTACCTGGACCAGAACGAGAATCTGGCCACAGCCATCGCTTGTGCGATTATCGAAGTCAACGCCTGGATCAACGAGGACAAAGACACGTTTGTCTCCTACGTCGCTGACAATGTGCGTGGCGCTGCCATCATGTCGGCACGGTGTTGCTGTCCTGACATGATGGCGTTCCCTCCGAGACCGAGGTGGCGGGCAACAGCCTTGATCGACGCCTCCTTTCTTATCGAGGCGATACTGCCTGATACTCGGGGCAGCAGATCCCGTGTCGCTACCGTTCTGCACGAATGCTAGAAGACAATACCGGTCAGCCGTTTACGCAGCCCATGGTTCACATGACGCAAATTGACCGATTGTGCAGGGCTGACGGTCAGATCGAGAATTTCGATCTCGCCACCATCTCGGCTGGTGCAGACAAGCACTTCGACATCTTTCAAGTGAAGGCCATGCGGGTTCATAGTCAACGAGAATGAGGTTCCGGCTCTCGAGCGGCACAAAACGCACGCCAGCGATGCCCGAAGCCACCGCGCGACCCTGTTCAAGGGGGATGCGCTGAGCGTGCCTGGAATGCAGCACGATCGTCGGTGTCTTGACCTGGGCGAGCCTGTCTCGCACATCGATGTCACCGGATGCACTCTGGCATCGGGCCGCATTGCGCGGCGAGGTCGTCAGACGTTGAAACTCGTCGAACCATGCGAGAACCTCTGACTCGACATCGGGCATGAATGTCTGAGAAAAAATGTGTCGGTAAACCAGGTTGTTAGTGCCCCAGCCGACCTCTGTCAGGTTGCAACCGGCCTCGCGCCGGGCCTGTTCCTCAGGGCTTGCAAGGTAGCGCCACCCGGCAGCGTAGCTTCCGATAAGGATGAGACCCGAGACGCGCTCGGGATGCCGAACGGCGTATTCGATGCAGACAGCCGCGCCCTGAGAAATGCTGAGCAACGGCAACCGCTCAAGTCCCAGCTTGTCGGCCACCGCTTCGAGGTCTTCGACGTAAGCTGCGCGCTCGGGACCTGAGGTGCTCCGAGCAGTCGACTGCGTGGTTGTCATCCTGGGCTCATTTGCAGCACCCGGGAATCGGGGAGTTACGACCTCGATACTCTCCAAGCCCTCGAACGCCACACCGCCCTCACTGGAACCCGCAATGCGCGAAGCGAGTTCAAAGGCCTCTACATCGCGAGGCTCGGCGTCATGCCATTGGCGTTTCCACTTGGCTGCCGAGACAGCTGAAATGCCGGTATTCGCAGTCAACCGACGCAGCACCTTGATCCGAGCTGCATGAGTATCCTCGAGCACGCCCGCGAGCCAGGAACGAAACGCCTCCGCTCCTACGTCGTCCAGGCCTTCCAGAGGGATGGAACCGAGGCGGTGTGCGAGCTCCACGAGCTCCTCGAGCTCCTCGACCGACAGATTTTCGCCGCCATCGCGCAGCCGCCAATGGGCATTGCGGATGTCGATGAACAGTCCATGGGCGTTGAAGGACACGCGCTCCCGATCCGCGACGATCCGGGCTTGTCCAGGGGTATCGACGACCTTGCGCAACTTGCTCAGCGACCAGCGCAGAGCGGCCTTGGGATCGTCAGGAATATCCCAGAACAGCTCGCACAAATGCTCCCGCCGATGGGGGCGTTCGGTTTCAATGAGAAAGGCTAGCAGCGCACGAGCCTTGCGCGAACGAGGGAGCGGTACATCATCACCATCTCGTACCACACGCAACTCACCCAGCAGCGATATCTCCAGGTTTGCGATTGGTGAGACTAACGTTGATGAACCCGAATCACCAGGCATCGATTACCACAAGTCTGCGTAGTTGGGTAGACGTTCACACGCTACTGAATAGTGGCATGGAAAGCTGCTTGGCTTGAGCCAGTGCATTCTTTGCACGGTGTTCCATTATATACGGTAATTTATCAGTGCCAATTCGGTGAGGACACATGGACAACGTTCGCCCTCGTAGATCGGATCGCGCCCGCACACTGCACTTTCCTGGTGCGCTGTCGTCCCCTTACAGAGCGAAACGAGAGTTGATTTTCCAGCACCGCGAGGGCTGTTGCTCCAGCGCGACGATTGGTGTTCATCAATGACAGGGGCTGGCTGCCCCCGGTCGCTCACGTCAAACGCGATTCATCGCCCGCCAGCCAGCCAAGCGGATCGTCCCGATTCACCCCGGCCATGTAGGGCCTGGCGCGTTCAGCATGGGTAATCTGGTAGACGAGCCCGATCCAGTTGCCCATCAGGGCTTCGCCGCTGTCGTGCCAGGTGTTGTGCAAGCGCGGCCGCACTTGCGGTTCGGGGAACGGCGGTACGGTTGCACCTGACTGCAGTGACGCTTCGACGCGCAGGCGATATTCATCCAGCACGGCCACCGCCATCGGGTCGAAATAATGCTTCGGCATCGGCGGATAGGCTCCAAGCTTTCCATCGATATACCGATTCACCTCACGCTTGTATTCCTTCATCAGACTGATGCGGTCATATTCGGGGTGGCCTTGCATGAACACCGTACGAAACCCGTCGGCACTGACGATCAGCTGCGCACCGGGTTCCGAACCTGCCGCGAGCACATGCAAGCCTGCGCGCTCGAAATCCTCACGCGTGATCTCGTTGAAACGCGAGTGCGGCACCGACATGCGCGTGTTCACGTCACCGACGAGGGGATGATCCTGACGAATGATGTCGTGCTCGAAGACGCCCCAGCATTTCCGGGCCAGCGAGCGTCTCTGAACTCCGTAGCGGGCAAGCATCACCGCGTGCGTCGCAAGACACGAGCACAAGGTAGACGTGACGTTCTGGTCGGCCCAGTCGATCACCGACTTCAAGGGTTCCCAGAATATCTCTGCCGCGAGGTTCGCTTCGGTGACGTTTGCGCCGGTGACGATCAAGGCATCGAGCCCGCGCTCGCGGATGCCCTCGAAGCTCTCGTAGTGTTCGCCTATGTGAGCGCTCGCGGCGGCCGAACGCGGCAGCTCGGCCAGCGTGAACGGATGCACATGAAACTGCGTGATCGGGTTGCTCGAACCGAGCAGGCGGAAGAACTGGCGCTCGGTCGCTTCGAGTGCCGCGTCGGGCATCATGTTCAGCAGCCCGACGTGCAAGGCGCGGATATCCTGCGAGCGGGCACGCTCGGGGTCGAGCACGCGATAGCCTTCACGTCTCAGTCGCGCGTACGTCGGCAGAGCATTGTGAGCGACGAGTGGCATGATGCCCCCTACCCGGCCGCCGCGAGGGCGTCGCCAACGAGCTCGACGAAGCTTGCTGCATCCTGCACTTCGAAGGCCGCACGGGCAGGTATGACGTAGCCGTAGGTATCGGCGATGGCCCGGTAACGCGGCACCCTGGCACGGAAGAGATGCGGGAATACCCAGGTCACGAAATGCGCCGGATCGATCTCGGCCGCGTAGTCGACGCCCTGCTCCTCACGGTAGAGCGCCAGATGCTCGTCGAGGAACGGCTCGCGGTAGTAGAGCGGCTTCGGGTGCGCCCGGGCGCGTTCGATCAGGAAACGCTCGTCATCGCCGCTCGCTTCGAGGTAGATGATGATGCTGCGCTCAGCGACGTCGGCAATGATGCCGGGATCGTCTATCTCGCAGAAACTTCCACTCGCATCATTCAGGAAATGATCATAGCCGTAGATCGTCGCGGCCTTGTCGATGAATTCACCGACATCCTCGACAGCACGCAGTTCAGCGGCCAGATGGAGTGCCTGCCGCCGCTTGAATTCGTCGAGCGCGAGCCCGCCCTGATCGGGATTGCCGAGCATGCCGAGGAAGGTCGACAGCGGCTTCAGGTGATCGACCGTGATGTTGCTCGAGATGTAGATCGAATCGGAGCGCAACAAATCTCTGAGGAACGGCACCTGCATGGCCTGCAGCTTGACGTTGTCGAGAATCGGCTCGTCGAGGTAGCGTGTGCCGATGCGATAGTCGACCGAGTAGTGAAACCAGTCGTCGTCACGCAGCATGTTCGCCAGGCGCGTCTTGCCCACACCGGACATGCCCAGCAGGGTGACTCGCTTGGTCGGCCACGCGAGAAACGCCTCGCGACTCATGCGCATGTCAGTGGTCTCTCGACGTCGGGCGTGCCATCAACTGGAAAAGGGGTTGCCGGAAACAGGCGCTAGCTTCTGAGATCGGCTCCGAAGGAATCGCAGGCTTGCGGGTCGCCCGTTTCCAGTCCGGTATACAACCAGCGCTTGCGCTGCTCGGACGAACCGTGTGTGAACGCCTCCGGACGAATGTGCCCGCCGGCACGGCTCATCAAGGCGTCATCACCGATCTTCGCGGCAGCATTCATGCCTTCTTCGAGATCACCCGGCTCGAGCAGTTGGCGGTCCTTGTGGGCATGATGCGCCCAGACCCCGGCGTAGCAATCAGCCTGCAGCTCGGCCCGCACCGACAAGGCATTGGCCTCGGTCTTGGGGACCTGACGTTGCCGCCGCTGTACGGCCATCGAGACGCCGAGAAGGTTCTGCACATGGTGGCCGACCTCGTGGGCGAGCACGTAAGCACGCGCGAAGTCGCCACCGGCGCCCATGCGTTCCAGCTCGCGGAAGAAGCCGAGGTCGATGTAGACCTTGTGATCGCCCGGACAGTAGAACGGCCCCGCAGCCGACGATGTGTAACCGCAGGCAGACGTCACACCGTTCTCGAACAAGGTGAGCACGGCAGGCTTGTACTCCTCACCGGCCTCGCGAAAGAGCTTCGCCCAGGTGTCTTCCGTATCGCCGAGCACGCGCGTGATGAATTCGCTCTGCTCGTCGTTGCTGCTGAGCTGACCTGTCGGTGCAGACTGACCGAGCGGTGCGCCACCGACGAGCCCACCCACCGACCCGCCGCCACCCAGCAGGGACGACAGATCGACACCGAGGAACAGGCCGACGAGCAGTACCACGATGCCGCCAATGCCCCCGATCTGCATGCCGCGCCCGCCGGGCATGCGCCTTCGCCCACTGGTCCGTTGACCGCGACGATCATCGACATTACGACTCTGCCTGGCTTTCCTCCAGCGCATCCTTCCATCCTCTGACTTTCGGCGCGATCGCCAGTGATCGCTGCCGCCGAGTGGCACTCACTCGACCTTGACCCACGTGCGAGCTTGTCTCACGTGCATTACGGCACGGACGCACGGCGTGCGGCGACCGCTCCTGATGCTAGATTGTGACACGTTGTTACCCGTGGATCAGGCCACAACCGCCCTATGGTGACGCCAGTCACGCATGCCCCGACAACACGGCGCACGTCGGTGCTGATAGACAGCCATGTGCACACCGACGACGATCGACTGGATGCCGATCGTGCGGAAATCATGGCCTCGGCACGGCAGGCCAACGTTGTCGCACAAATTGTCCCGGCCATCAGTCGGCGCCTATGGCCGCGCGTCAAGGCGCTTTGCGATGCAGAGGATGACCTGTTTGCCTGCTACGGGCTGCACCCCTGCTTTCACCACGAGCACTCGGCCAAGGATATCGAGGAGCTGTCGGTCTGGCTCGGTCGCGAGCAACCGGTGGCGGTCGGCGAGTGTGGGCTCGACTACTTCATCGCCGGCGCCGACAAGGCACAGCAACAGCACCTGTTCGGCGCGCAGCTCGCGCTCGCCCGCGAATTCGACCTGCCTGTGGTCGTGCACGCACGGCGGGCGGTCGAGGATGTCATCCGCATGGTGCGTGCTTCCGGGCACTACCGCGGCCTGATTCATAGCTTCAACGGCAGCCTGCAGCAGGCCAACCGCCTGATCGATCTCGGCTACCGACTCGGTTTCGGCGGCGCCGTCACCTATCCGCGTGCGTCACGCTTGCGCGAATTGGTCGGCAAATTGCCGCTTGAAGCGATCCTGCTGGAAACCGATGCGCCCGATCAGAGCGACGCCAATCACCAGGGACTGCGTAACGAACCCGCCTGGCTGGTCGACGTGTGGCACACGATCAGCGAGCTGCGCGAGGAAGACGCCGACACGATCGCCCGGGTTACCACGGCGAACGCGATCGAGCTGTTTGGTCTGCCGGCGGCTATTGGTAGCGTCAGCCTGGAAGCCGAAACCAGCTGCTGCTGAGGGACAAGGAGTGGGTTCGGGAGCGGGATCGGAGAAACTGATCTCGACTATCGAGCTCGGGCCCAGGTCGTCGTCAGGGCCTCGCGCCTGGACCTTTCCCGCGAATCTCCGCCATACGCGCCTCGATGCTGGCCTGGGTAGCCGCGAGCAGCGCGGCCGGCTCGCGGCCGTCAGCCTTTATCGGGGGTCGAATGCTGACCGTGATCGTCCCCGGGTACTTGATGAAACCCAGGCGGGGCCAGAACTCACCGGAGTTGGTAGCGATCGGCAGAATGTCGTAGCCGGTGCGCGCGGCGACGATGGCGCCACCGATCCGGTAATTTGGCACCGCATCGACGGCCTGTCGCGTGCCCTCGGGGAAGATCACGACCCAGCATTTGCGTTCGAGCCGGTCACGCGCCTGCTCGACCATCTGCGCAACGGCGGAACGCCCTGATTTCCGGTCGATCATGATGAACCGCAAGGCACCGATCGCCCAGCCGAATATCGGTATCCAGAGCAACGAGCGCTTGGCGACGTAGACCGGTGGCACAAACAGCATGGCCAGGAAATACGTCTCCCAGGTCGATTGATGCTTGCTCATGACCACACAGGGTTTGGCGGGGATGTTTTCCTCGCCATCCACTTCCCAGCGCACACCGCAGATCACGCGCAAGCCGTACATGTTCGCGCGAATCCAGGTAAGCGCGAGCGGCATGCCGATGTTGAAGGAAATCAGGCTGCCGATGATCACCGGTCCGCCGAGCACCAGCGTCACGATGATCTGCCATACCCAGAAGACGGCACTGCGTATCGTCAGTATCGCGCGCTCGACCGGTCCGATGGCGAGAATGCCGGGTGGTCGGGGGCGGCGTTCGGTAGCCTGCCCGGCACGTTGCGCAGCCGCTTGCCTGGGACGCCGCTCGCGCAGAGGTTTGGCCTGTTGTTCGGACATGAGTTCAGCCGACTGTTCGGACGCGAGCTCGGACGTGCGCTCGTCCGCTCGCCCAGGACTCTGTTTGGTCTGCTCTTCCTCCGGAGACGCGGTCACGACGATTCCTCCTCGACCGGTTCGAGCAGGGCATCGACGCAGGCGGCAAGATCGTCGTAGGTGGGAATGTGCTCGAGCCCCTTGTTGTTGTCGGCGGTCAGCTGACCTTTGCCGGTGCGCACGAGAATGGGACGCGCGGCGGCAGCCATGGCGGCCTGCACATCCCGTAGCGAATCGCCGACCGTGACCATGTCGGCGAGTTCCACACCGAGCCTTTCGGCAATGGTGTAGAGCATGCCGGGGGCAGGCTTGCGGCAATCGCAGAGATCGGATTCCTTGTGCGGGCAAAAGGCCACGACGTCGATACGCCCGCCCGCCTCCTTGACCATCTCGTCCATGCGGCGGTGGATGGCATGCAGCGCCTCGAGGTCGAGCAACTCGCGCGCGATGCCCGATTGATTGGTCGCGACGGCAATTTGCCAGCCCGCGTGATGAAGGCGCGCGATTGCCTCAAGACTACCCGGAATCGGCACCCAGGCCTCGGGACTCACGACCGGCTCGTCCAGATCCTCGTTGATCACGCCATCGCGATCCAGAACCACCAGCTTCATGTCGGTTGCCCGTCCGTCTTCATGTCGACTGCCCGTCTGTTTCGCCGACGTCGAGCCGTGACAGATCGGCCGTGTGACTGCAGAGTTTCTCGACCTGGGCCAGCAGCGCCAGTCGGTTCGCGCGCACGGCGGGCACATCCGCCATGACCATGACCGCCTCGAAGAACGCATCGACGGGCTCCCGCAGCGTGGCCGTCGCGGTCATGGCATCTTGATAGTCGCGTCTGGCGAAACCTTCCTCGATCGCGGGTCGGGCCTTGTCGAGTGCCTGAGCCAGCGTCTGCTCGGCAGGCTCTTCGAACAGGGTGTCGTCGACCGCATTCGGAATCGTCATGTCCGCCTTGCGAAGCAGGTTGCCGATGCGCTTGCTCGCCGCCGCGAGGGCCACGGCTGCGGTACTAGCGCGGAAGCTCTCGACCGCCGACAGTCGGGCACGGATATCGAGCGGGTTCGAGAGGCCCCTTGCCAGCACTGCCTCGATGGCGTCACCCGGCGCGCCTCTTTCGATCAGATAACCGCGAAGCCGATCCATGATGTAGCCGATGGTGGCCGTCTCGTCGATCGAGTCCAGTCGTCCGGCATAGTGACGCGCCGAGGCCGCGACCAGCGCAGCGACGTCCACATCGTGACCCTGTCCGTCAAGCCCGCCTTCTGAGAGGATGCGCAACACACCGAGCGATGCGCGACGCAACGCAAACGGGTCTTTCGCGCCACTCGGCACCAGTCCCTGGCCATGGATACCGACGATGGTGTCGATCTTGTCGGCGAGCGCAAGCGTCTCGGCGATCGGGTTGCCCGGCAGCGCACCGCCCGCCTGCTTCGGGAAGTAATGCTCCTCCATGGCGAGCGCGATATCGTCGGGTTGACCGTCACGACTTGCATAATAACGACCGGCAATACCCTGCATCTTGGCCAGTTCCTCGACGATGGCCGTGACCAGATCGCACTTGCAGAGCGCAGCCGCCAGCGAACAGCTGACGGGCTCCGCGCCGATCATCCCGGCAATGTCGCTCGCCAGGAGTTCAAGCCTGCCGACCTTGTCGCCGACGCTGCCGAGCTTCTCCTGGAAGAGCACCCGATCGAGATCCGGTCGATACGACGACAGTTCGCGGGCCTTGTCCTTCTCCCAGAAGAACATCGTGTCGGCAAAGCGCGGTCGGATGACACGCTCGTTGCCGTCGATGATCGTCGCCGGGTTTGACGACTCGACATTCGCGACCGTGATGAAGGCGTTCATGAGTTTGCCGGCCCGATCGCGGAGCGCGAAGTAGCGCTGGTTTTCCTGCATGGTCTGGATCAGCGCTTCGTCGGGAATCTCGAGGTAGAGCGCCTCGAACCGACCGGCGAGCGCCACCGGCCATTCGACCAGCGCGGTCACCTCATCGACGAGCTCGTCATCCATGACAGCGATCGCATCGAGCTGCGAGGCCGCCGCCGTGACCTGCTCGACGATGAGCGCGCGTCGCTTCGCAAAAACAGCAACGACCTTCGCAGCAGTCAGCTTGTCGGCATAGCTTGCTGGCTCGTCGATACGAATCGCAGCCGGCGCATGAAAGCGATGGCCCCGCGTCTCGTTGCCTGCCGACAGACTGAACAGCGTCAGCGGCAAGGTCTCACTGCCGTGAACGGCCAGCAACCAGACCAAAGGCCTCAGGAATTCATCATCGCCATCACCCCAGCGCATGCGCCTGGGCATCGGCATGGACGCGACGATGCCGGGCAAGGCCTTGCCGACAATGTCGGCCAGAGCAAGGCCGGGCTTGCGTTGTTGCAGAACGACCCATTGGCCTTTCGGCGTCTCGATCGTCGAGACATCATCAACGGTTGCACCGGCACCGCGAAGAAAGCCGTTCAGCGCCTTCGTCGGCGCGCCATCCGCATCGTAGGCCGCAGCGAGCGCGGGGCCCTTGCGTTCGACGTCCGTATCGGGCTGGCGAGCACCGACGTCCGGAAAGAGCGCCGCGATACGGCGCGGGGTGGCATACAGCGTAGGCTCAGGCCCGGCCAGCTTGGCGTCGAGCAGCACCGCGTGCAGCTTGCTACCGAGGTGCTCCGCAAGGGCTTCGATGGAACCCGCTGGCAGATCCTCGCAGCCGATCTCGATCAGCAGATCAGCCATCGACGCTTTGCTCCGATTCTTTGATCAACGGAAACCCGAGCGCCTCGCGACGCGCGAGCCATACCTCGGCGACCTTGCGAGCAAGCGTTCGTACGCGGAGGATGTAACGCTGTCGTTCGGTTACCGAGATGGCGTGGCGGGCATCGAGCAGATTGAAGGCATGCGAGGCGGCAAGCACTCGCTCGTAGGCCGGCATCGGCAGCACGGACTCGCAAAGCCGGGCGCAGTCCGATTCGCACTGCTCGAACTCGCGAGCCAGGAAATCGACATCCGCATGCTCGAAGTTGTAGGCGGATTGTTCCGCCTCGTTCTGGTGAAAGACGTCGCCATAGGTCACGACACCTGCCGCCGATCTACCCCAGACCAGGTCATAGACACTCTCGACTTGCTGGATGTACATCGCCAGGCGCTCGGTGCCGTAGGCAAGCTCACCAAGTACGGGGCGGCAGCTCAGGCCGCCGCACTGCTGGAAGTAGGTGTACTGCGTGACTTCCATGCCGTTCAGCCAGACTTCCCAGCCAAGACCCCAGGCGCCCAGGGTCGGCGATTCCCAGTTGTCCTCGACGAAACGGATGTCGTGCTCGAGGGGATCGAAACCGAGCGCCGTCAGCGACCCGAGATACAAGCCCTGCATGTCCTCAGGCGACGGCTTCATCGCCACCTGGAACTGGTGAAAATGCTGCAGGCGGTTCGGATTGTCGCCATAGCGGCCATCGGTCGGACGGCGCGACGACTGCACATGGCAGGCGTGCCAGGGCTCGGGACCGATGGCGCGCAGAAAGGTCGACGGATGAAAGGTGCCGGCACCCATCTCCATGTCATACGACTGCTGGACGATGCAGCCCGCCGCAGACCAGTAGTCCTCCAGAGCGCGAATCATGCCCTGATAGGTCGTCACGTCGTTGTCGACGACTGCCTGCACCATCTGCCTGTCACACCGTTCACGCGGGGCGGGCCAGTGTACCTGCAGTACAGGCGCGGCAGCGGGCGTGAGTGCCGGGATGGGTTTGCCACTCGCGAGTCGTGCGAACGCGGCGCGCAGGCTAGCGGCAGAGCGCCTTGCAGGAGAGCGTTTCAGTGGATGCGCTACACTGCCCCGCGCAGTCAACCTGTGACGCAAGCCCACGCACCATGATAGTGCGCCTTTGTCAGAAAGCGCACTCTGAAGGTGCGCGACCGAAAAAGGGAATTATCACAACGTATTGTTTTCCGACGGAAATTTACTTTCTGTCCGTTGGCATGTTGCCTGCCTTACTCCCGTTACGGCGCATTCAGACGCTGTCAACGAACAACTGACACATCAAGCTCAGGAGATTACTCGATCATGTCCGCCAGTGACGTTCTCAAGACCATCAAGGACAACGACGTCAAGTTCGTCGATTTCCGCTTCACCGATCCCCGCGGCAAGGAGCAGCACACATCGGTGCCGGTAGGGCAATTCGAAGAGGATGTGTTCGAGGACGGCCAGCCGTTCGACGGCTCATCGATCTCCGGCTGGAAGGGCATCAACGCCTCCGACATGCTGCTGATGCCGGATGCCGAAACGGCCGTGCTCGACCCCTTCACCGAAGAGACCACCATCAACATCCGCTGCGACATCGTCGAGCCGGACACCATGGAAGGCTATGAGCGCGACCCGCGATCCGTCGCCCGGCGCGCCGAAGCCTACCTGCAGTCGACCGGCATCGCCGACACCGCCTACTTCGGTCCGGAACCGGAATTCTTCGTGTTCGACGATGTCCGCTGGAAGACCGACATGAGCGGCATGAGCTACGCCATCGATTCGGACGAGGCGGACTGGAACACCAACAAGAAGATGGACGGCGGCAACACCGGCCACCGGCCGCGCGTCAAGGGCGGCTACTTCCCGGTACCCCCGGTCGATTCACTCAACGACCTGCGCGCCACCATGTGCCTGGTGCTCGAGCAGATGGGCGTCATTCCCGAAGTTCATCACCACGAAGTCGGCACCGCCGGCCAGTGCGAGATCGGCACGAAATTCGACACCCTGGTGAAGCGCGCCGACGGCGTACAGATCCTCAAGTACGTCGTGCAGAACGTAGCCCACCAGTACGGCCGCACCGCCACCTTCATGCCGAAGCCGATCGTCGGCGACAACGGCAGCGGCATGCACGTGCACCAGTCGCTTGCCAAGGGCGGCGACAACATCTTCGCAGGCGACCTGTACGGCGGCCTCTCCGAGATGGCGCTGCACTACATCGGCGGCATCATCAAGCACGCCCGCGCGATCAACGCCTTCTCGAACGCCTCGACCAACAGCTACAAGCGCCTGGTACCGGGATTCGAAGCACCGGTCATGCTCGCCTACTCGGCCCGTAACCGCTCAGCCTCGATCCGCATCCCGTACGTCGCAAGCCCCAAAGGCCGCCGCATCGAAGCCCGCTTCCCCGATCCGACCGGCAACCCCTACCTCACGTTCTCCGCTCTGATGATGGCAGGCCTCGACGGCATCCAGAACAAGATCCACCCAGGGGATGCCTCCGACAAGGACCTCTACGACCTGCCCCCGGAAGAAGCGGCCAACATCCCGACGGTCTGCTCCTCGCTCGACATGGCGCTAGAGGCACTCGATGCGGATCGTGGGTTCCTGACCACGGGTGGCGTGTTTACCGACGATCAGATCAACGGGTATATCGATCTGAAGATGGAGGAGGTCACGCGCCTGAGGATGTCGACTCATCCGGTTGAGTTTGATATGTATTATTCGTTGTAAAGACAGACTCACCCAACCGATTGTATTTTAACAACAATAGCAGGGTTGTTGCACCGTCACACGTTCTACGGCGGTGCAACAAAATCAACGGCTTAGCAGTGTTATCGTATCCCTGTCCGTAATTTCCGCACTAACTCAGCACTAGCCGACCAGACTAAAGAGCAACCACCAAGTTACCTACGTGGCTTTGCTCCAAGGCGTTCATATCGACAACAACCTGACACCCAGCCTACTTAGCTCCTCCAGTCCTTGGTGTACAGAAGACAATCCCTGTCCAACTTAACTATCGTGTTTGTTGACAGAATAGCAGCGGCAGTTTCTCCGTACTTGTCCTTCTCGTCAATCGCGATAAAGGTCTGCTTTTCCGACATGGAGTGAACGGTGAAGATACGCCCTAGCGAGTCGTTCTCGATGTTCTTAAATAAAGGCGAATCGTGGATCAGAATAGGCAAGCAAGTGAGCTTAAGGATTGCGAGATCAAAAAGAACCAAAGCATTGTATGCAGTTCCAGTACCGGTGTCCTCAGGCACAACATAATCATAGCTTGTGACATTTAACGTGATGGCGAATTCAATTTGTAAGTGCAACTCTACCCGCCGAGCATGAAGAGGCAAGCTGCGATAGCATTGCTACCAATCGTTCCGGCAAGAATGA